>ENA-UOJJ01001060-UOJJ01001060.1-human-gut-metagenome-genome-assembly--contig:-CS66-NODE-1060-length-42854-cov-60.603659_pt1 | contig 42854 bp, 39 predicted proteins | sample MGYA00242343_ERZ723890 | MGnify/ENA metagenome assembly ERZ723890
GGCTACAACGGCAAGGTCAAGCTGGTGCAGCCCATCGGCAACTTCCCCCAGATGGCAGACTGGATCAACGAGCAGGAGGGTCTGTACACCCTGTACCTGCGCGGCAGCGAAAAGGGCCAGAAGGTGGACGCAAAGCGGGTGATCTCCTGCGTGTCCGACTGCGTGTGCCCCTACATCGATGGCAAGTGGGACGAAGTTCTGGCTCTGGCTCGCTCTGAGGATCTGGAAACTGTTGTATCCAACACCACCGAGGCCGGCATTGCCTACACTAAGGGCGACAGCCAGTTCGATCAGGTTCCCCCCAACAGCTTCCCCGCAAAGCTGACCCGCGTGCTGTTCGAGCGCTACAAGGCCTTCAATGGCGCTGCCGATAAGGGTCTGGTCATCCTGAGCTGCGAGCTGATCGACAACAACGGCAAGGAGCTGCAGAAGTGCTGCAACAACTACGCCAAGGATTGGGATCTGGAGCCCGCCTTCATCGACTGGATGAACACCGCCAACACCTTCTGCTCCACGCTGGTGGACCGCATCGTTCCGGGCCGCATCCGTGACCCGCAGGAGCTGGCCGCTCTGGAAGAGGCCAACGGCTACCACGATACCGCTCTGGACGTGGGCGAAGTGTTCGGCGTGTGGGTCATCGAGGGCCCTGCAGGTCTGGAGGACAAGCTGCCGTTCAAGAAGGCCGGCGTCAACGTCATGGTCGTGCCCGATGTTACCCCCTACAAGAAGCGCAAGGTCCGCATCCTGAACGGTGCCCACACCGGTTTCGTTCTGGGCGCATATCTGGCTGGCTTCGACATCGTGCGTGACTGCATGCACAACGACACCATCCGCGGCTTCATGAACAAGATGCTGCACGAGGAGATCATCCCCACCCTGCCGCTGGACAAGAAGGATCTGGAAGAGTTTGCTTCCGCTGTTGAGGACCGCTTCAACAACCCCTTCGTCAACCACGAGCTGATGAGCATCTCCCTGAACTCCACCTCCAAGTGGAAGGCCCGCAATATGCCCTCCTTCCTCGCTTACATCGAGGAGCAGAAGCAGCTGCCCAAGTGCCTGACCATGTCTCTGGCAGCCTACATCGCCTTCTACTCCAACGATATTCAGGAGCGCACCGCTGACGGCCTGATCTGCAAGCGCCCCGCAGGCAACACCTACAAGATCCAGGACGACGCATGGGCTCTGGACTTCTACTACGCACACAAGGACGACACCGCTGCTCAGCTGGTGCACGCTGTGCTGACCAATACCCAGATGTGGGATCAGGATCTGACCAAGATCGAGGGTCTGGAGGCTGCTGTGCTGGCAGATCTGGAAATGATCCGCACCCAGGGTGCCGAGGCTGCTTACAAGAGCTGCCTGTAAGCTGAAAAATCAACCTACCCGCACAACAAAGGGCTGCTGCTTTGGGCAGCAGCCCTTTTGTGCGATACGATAAGGAGAACAACTATGCCGCAGGCAATTCATATCAGCCCCATCGACAATGTGGTCGTTGCCCTGCACCCCATTGCCAAGGGCACGCTGGTGGAGGTGGACGGCCTTGCCGTCACCGCACTGGAGGATATCCCGCAGGGTCACAAGATGGCAGTCAAGCCCATTAAGAACGGCGAGAACGTCATCAAGTACGGCTTCCCCATCGGTCACGCCACCGCAGACGCCGCCCCCGGCACCTGGATGCACACCCACAACGTGCACACCAACCTGTCCGGCGAGGTGGAGTACAGCTATAACCCCGCCCCGGATCTGGCTCCGCTGCCCAAGGCAGAGCCGGAGACCTTTATGGGCTTCCGCCGCAAGGACGGCCGCGCCGCCATCCGCAACGAGATCTGGATCATCCCCACTGTGGGCTGCGTGAACGATATCGCCAAGAAGATGGTAGCCGACAATCAGGATCTGGTCACCGGTTCCATCGAGGGTCTGTACACCTTCACCCATCCCTTCGGCTGCAGCCAGACCGGCCACGACCACGCACAGACCCGCAAGCTGCTGGCTGCGCTGGTGCGCCACCCCAATGCCGCTGCCGTTCTGGTGCTGCATCTGGGCTGCGAGAACCTGCAGCACGATCAGTTCGTGGAAGAGCTGGGCGAGTACGACCACGACCGCGTCAAGTTCCTGACCTGTCAGGACGTGGAGGACGAGTTTGCCGCCGCCCGCGATATCCTGAAGGAACTGGCTGCCTACGCCGGGCAGTTCAAGCGCGAGCCCATCCCCGTGTCTGAGCTGGTGGTGGGCATGAAGTGCGGCGGCTCGGACGGTCTGTCCGGCATCACCGCCAACCCCACCATCGGCCGATTCTCCGACATGATGGGACAGCGTGGCGGCTCTACCGTGCTGACCGAGGTGCCCGAGATGTTCGGTGCAGAGGGCTTCCTGATGGACCGCTGCATCAACAAGGAGGTATTCGTCAAGGCCGAGCACATGATCAACGGCTTCAAGGATTACTTCATCAGCCACAACGAGGTGGTGTACGATAACCCCTCTCCGGGCAACAAGGCCGGCGGCATCACTACGCTGGAGGATAAGAGCTGCGGCTGCGTGCAGAAGGGCGGCACTGCCCCCATCATGGACGTCATCGGCTACGGCGACCCCGTGGTGACCAAGGGCTTGAATATGCTCTACGGCCCGGGCAACGATCTGGTTTCTGCCACCGCCATGACGGCAGCAGGCGCACACCTGATCCTGTTCTCCACCGGCCGCGGCACCCCGTTCTCCGCTCCGGCTCCCACCCTGAAGATCTCCACCAACACCCCGCTGGCAGAGAAGAAGGGCGGCTGGATCGATTTCAACACCGGTGTCATCGCAGACGGTGAAAAGACCATTGACGAGGCTGCAAAGGATCTGCTGGATCTGGTCATCCGCGTGGCCAGCGGCGAGCAGACCAAGGCGGAAAAGCACGGCTTCCGCGAGATCTCCATCTTCAAGGACGGCGTGGTTCTGTAACTGAAAAAAGGGCTGCTGTACGGCAAAAAGCGGTACGGCGGCCTTTTTGTGCATAAAAAGAAAGGAAGTGTATGAAATGTTGGGCACAAATGGAGTGCTGCTGTTGACACTGCTGCTTTATGCGGCTATCATTTATGGTGTAGTACGATTGATCAAATATTTTATCCGCTACGGCATCGATTACTACTTCAAAAAGCTGGATGCACGGCGGACCGAGCAAGAAAAATGACCCGCCGGGGCGACCCGGCGGCAATAATAGGAGGCTTTTACTTATGAATCAGATCACCACCCGGTACATCACCGAGAACGGCGCCTGCTACGAGCAGTACGTCATCACCGACCCCGAGGCAAAGACCGCCCTCACCATCACCCCGGAGCGCGGCGGTATGATCACCAGCTTTACGCTGGACGGCGAGGAGTTCGTCTGGACCCGCCGCCCCAATTTCTCGGAGTGCAACCGTCCCCGCTTTGGCGTGCCGGTGCTGTTCCCCAGCTGCGGCAACCCGGACAACGGCGTGCACATCTTTGACGGCAAGGCTTACCCCATGGAGACCCACGGCTTTGCCGACCTGTGCGCATGGGAAGTGGAAAGCGTTGGCCCGGACGGCGTGACGCTGGCACTGGAGTCCACCCCGCTGACCAAGTTCCTCTACCCGTTCGATTTCACCCTGCTGCTCAACTATAATCTGGAGGGCAACAAGGCACTGGTCAGTCTGACCGTCATCAACGAGGGCAACACCGATATGCCCTTCAGCTTTGGCTACCATCCCTACTTTACCGCCTCCAAGCTGGAGAACGTGGAGTTCGACATCAAGTGCGCCACCTGCTCCGAAAACGCCAAGGGCGAGCAGCCCGCCGCCCCGGAAAAGATCACCCTCACCCGCAAGGAGGGCGCAGACAACTCTGTCCGTCTGCTGACCGGTGTGCAGTTCCCCATGACCCTGACCGACAAGGGCAACGGCCACAAGGTGACCGTGGACGCTGACGAGACCTTTGAAAACGGCGTGCTGTGGCAGCAGGATGCCGAGAGCTTCGTCTGCATGGAGCCTTGGAACGGCTGGGCCAACAGCGTGAACGAGGACGGAAAGCACGAGGTGCTGGAGCCGGACGAGGCCATGACTAGCGAGTGGAGCATCACCATCGAGAAGGCCTGAAAAACCATTTGAAATGCGCGCCGCGCTGCTTTGCGCATAGTCAGCGGAAAAATTATTCTTAATTTGGGGCTCAGGAAAGTCTGCGGAGCTTGTCGGGGCAAAGCCCCTCCATCTGCTTGCGCAGACCGCTCTGCCGCTTAAAAGCCTCACTGGGGCTTTTATTGCTGCGCAAACGCGGACTTTCCTGAACCCCTTTTTTCACGGGAAAGGAGCACTCTTCTCAGGATGGTGCAAAGCTTTTGATTTCAGTAAAGAAAATTTAGCACGCTGACCCGCAGCGCCGCGCTTTCGCAGAAAGCGGCGCTGCGAATGCCGTTTTCAGCCACGACCCACCTGTGAAAATGGAATACCGGAGCGTCCGCAGACGCTCCGGTATTCCGAAATTATAAATATTTTTTCCTTAGCTTATGCCCAGAGCGCAAGCGGAGGGCATTCAAAATCGTCCCGCCCGGAAAGGGGAGCGGCCTTTAGTGGCAGCTACCGGTGCAGCCGCCCTTGTCGGCGTGGCAGGCATGAGAGCCGCAGCTGTGACCCTCCTCGTGGTCGTGGTGGGTGCAGCGGGCGTTGGGGTCAAAGACCAGCGTGCCGGCAAGATAAGCCGCCGCAGCGCTGTCGGCGTCGCCGGTAATGCCGCCGCACAGCCGGATGCCGGCCTGTGCCAGCGCCATCTGTGCCCCGCCGCCAATGCCGCCGCACAGCAGCACATTTACGCCGTTGCGCACCAGAAAGCCCACCAGTGCACCGTGCCCCTGCCCGTCGGTGGAGACCACCTCGGCACCGGTGATGCGGCCCTCCTCGGCGGTGTACAGCTTGAACTGCGCAGAGTGGCCGAAGTGCTGGAACACCTGACCGTTTTCGTAGGGAATTGCGATCTTCATAATAAGAGCTCCTTCCTGTATGCAATATTCTCTTTCCCTATTCTAACAGATTGCGGTGAAATAGGGAAGGACACCCGCGCTTTTTGTGCCTTTTGGAGCGGAAAACATAGCCGGTATGTAAAAATGATATCAGAAACTGCTGCAAAATGTATTATAATAGAGCCCGAAAAGAGGGTACAAGTATGAAAACAAAGCATCACGGGCAAATGTCCGAGTCCTTTCTTACGGCGGTGTTCCTTTCGCTGTCCGGCGGCTTGCAGGATGCCTACACCTATCTGTTCCGGGGCAAGGTGTTTGCCAATGCCCAGACCGGCAATATCGTGCTGCTGAGCACCAATATCATGGATGGCCGGTGGGATAAGGTGCTGCACTATCTGGTGCCGTTGTGCGCCTTTGCGCTGGGGGTTCTGGCTGCGGAAAAAATGCGGGAGCACTTTCAGGCGATGCAGCGGCTGCACTGGCGGCAGCTGGTGGTGCTGGGCGAGGTGCTGCTGCTGTTCGCGGTGGGCTTTCTGCCGCAATCGCAGAACCTGCTGGCCAACGCCATTGTTTCCTTCTCCTGCGCCATGCAGGTACAGGCTTTCCGCAAGGTGAACGGCTACGCCTTTGCCAGTACCATGTGCATCGGCGACCTGCGCAGCGGCGTGGAGGCTTTTTGCATCTGGCGCAAGTCCCATGAACCCCACGCAAAGGATAGGATGGTGCGCTACTTCGGCATCATATTCCTGTTCGCGTTGGGGGCAGGGCTGGGCAGCAAGAGCGCGGCGCAGCTGGGCGGCAGAGCCATCTGGCTCTCCTGTTGCTTTTTGCTGGTCAGCTTTACGCTGATGTTCATCCGGGAGGAACTGGAAGAGAACCCGGTCATCGAAAAAGACCTGACCGCCATCCGGCAGGAGACCCGGGAGATCGACCGCACCCTGAAGCAGGAGCTGCAGGAGGAGCAGCGGGAGCTGACGCAGAGCGCCCGGAAATAACAAAAAAGGGGCTGTTGCACATCATTGGTGCAGCAGCCCTTTTTGGCTGAAAGCTGTCGGAACAAAAGGCTTCCCCCGACCGGGGGAAGCCTTTTGTAGAAACCGTTAGGATTGCAGTCGTGTAATAACGCCCGGAGTATTGGTTTTATTTACGCTCTGCGCTCCGTGTCCCGGCCTTGGTCAGCAGCTGCTGGAATTTCCGGGCGGCGGTGTTCAGCGGGCGGTGATGGTCGTAGACAAGGCAGATGGAGCGGGAGGGGATGATCTCCTGCAAGTGCAGCTGTACCAGCTCTCCGCTGGCCAGCAGGGGTGCTGCCATGGGCTCTGGCATAAAGGCCAGTCCCAACTCGCTTTTGACCAGCGTGAGCATCTGGTCGGTGGTGGCGGCCTCGGTGTCAGGTTTCAGCACTGCGTCATGTTCCAGAAAGAATTGCCGGTAAAAGCTGCGGGTCATGCTCTCCTCGTTCAGGCAGATCAGGGGATAACCGGCCAGTTCCTTCAGGCTCAGGGTCTGGCTGGCCAGCGCCGTAAAGGTCTTTCCGCCCACAAGGACTTCATAAAAGGGCATCAGCTCTACCATTTTCAGCCCGTTTTCCACCTCTGCGGGGGTGGTCACGATGGCAAAATCTACCTCGCCGTTGCGTACCGCCTGCACCGCCTGCGGAGTGGAGTGGTTGGAGATGCGCAGCCGGATGCCCGGGTACTCTGTATGGAAAGCGCGCAGCTTTTCGGACAGGTAGATGTTCAAAGCGGTCTCGGTGGTGCTGATGCTGATGGCACCGTGCTCCAGCGTGGCGGTGGCGCTCAGTTCCTCCTCGGCATCCTGTATCTGCACCGCTGCTGAGGCAATGCGGGAATACAGCAGCTCTCCCTCCGGCGTTAAGGTGACGCCCCGGTTGGAGCGGATGAACAGCACGCAGTTCAGCTGGCTTTCCAGCCGGTTCATGGCGTGGGTGATGTTGGGCTGATTATTGCCCAGCACCCGCGCCGCGCGGGTAAAGTTCTGATACTTTGCCACATAGTAAAAGATTTTGTAGTATTCCCAGTCCACATACATAGGTGCGGCCCTCTTTCCTGTCGGGCTTCCGGCGCGGCCAGCGGCAGAAGCGGCTTTATGCTCTTCTTGTATCATAGCACGGCGCGCCGGAATTGCAAGCGCTTTTTACGGCTTGGCTGTGCCGGATGCGGGCAGCAGCCTCTGCAATGTAAAAAACATATTGCTGCTATACACAGGATACTTTTTACATATTCTCTGCACGCTCGTATAATAGACACCGCGAACAGGAAACAAGAATGAAAAGAAGGTAAATGAAGTTTATGCTGACCGCTGTTACTGGAATCAACTGGGGCGATGAGGGCAAGGGCCGCGTCATCGACCTGCTGGCCGAAAATGCCGATATCGTTGCGCGCTATCAGGGCGGCAACAATGCCGGTCATACCGTTGTGACCGAGAAGGGCAAGTTCATCCTGAACCTGCTGCCCTCCGGCATCCTGCACCCGGAGGTGACCTGCGTGCTGGGCACCGGTATGGTGATCGACCTCGAGCATCTGGCCGGAGAGATGGAGGCCATTGAAGCGCGCGGCGTAAAGGTGGAGCCGGAGAACCTGAAGCTCTCCGATAAGGCTACCATCTCCATGCCGTGGCACAAGGTACAGGATGGGCTGGAAGAGGACCGCCTTGCCAAAAAGGGCGGCGCGTTCGGCTCTACCCGGCGCGGCATTGCTTACGCTTACAGCGACAAGTACCGCAAAAAGACCCTGCGTCTGGGTGACCTTTTGCATCTGGACGAGGAGCGCACCCAGAACCGTCTGCACATGATCCTGGATGCCAAAAACATGGAGTTGGCGGGCTGCTACCATCAGGAGCCCATGAGCTACGATGCCCTGCTGAACTGGTGCAGGCAGCAGGCAGCGTACTTTGCACCCTTCATCTGTGATGTGGGCGCTTTCTTGCAGCAGGCGCACGACAGCGGCAAGCGCATCGTGCTGGAAGCGCAGCTGGGCGCAATGCGGGATATCGACTACGGCATCTTCCCGTTCACTTCCAGCTCCAACACGCTGGCGGCCTACGCGCCGCTGGGTGCGGGCATCCCCAACTGCAAGCTGGATCATGTGGTGGGTGTGCTGAAGGCCTACTCCACCTGTGTGGGCGCTGGCCCCTTTGCAGCAGAGAACGCAATGGGCGAAGCGTGGAACGAAAAGCTGCGCAAGGCCGGCGGCGAGTACGGCGCAGCCACCGGCCGTCCCCGCCGGGTGGGCCCCTTTGACTGCGTTGCCAGCCGCTACGGCCTGCAATGTCAGGGCGCGGATAAGATCGCACTGACCAAGCTGGATGTGCTGAGCAGCATGAAGCAGATCCCGGTCATCACCGGTTACAAGCTGGACGGCGTGGAAGTCCCCCGCTTCGACACCCTGTCCGACCTTGACCGTGTGCAGCCGGTGGTCACGCTGCTGCCCGGCTGGAACAAGGATATCTCCGGCTGCCGCAGCTGGGCAGAGCTGCCCAAGGAAGCCAAGGCCTATGTGGAGTTCCTTGAAAAGCAGCTGGGGCACGAGATCCAGTTCGTTTCCACCGGTGCCGAGCGCGAAAAGTTTGTGCTGAAGGGAGAATGGCTGTGAGACATTTTATTGAGCCCGGCAGCTTTTCTCTGGCTGAGCAGCTGGCACTGCTCGACCTTGCCGACCGGATGGAGGCCGACCCCGCGCCCTACGCCCACCTGTGCGATGGCCGCATTCTTGCCACTTTGTTCTACGAGCCCAGCACCCGCACCCGCCTTTCCTTCGAGTCGGCCATGCTGCGGCTGGGCGGCAAGACGCTGGGCTTTGCCGGGGCGCAGCTTTCCAGCGCCAGCAAGGGCGAAACGGTGGCCGATACTGCCCGCGTGGTGAGCAACTATGCAGACGTCATTGCCATGCGCCACCCCAAGGAGGGCGCACCGCTGCGGGCGTCCATGTATGCGCGGGTGCCCGTCATCAATGCAGGCGATGGCGGCCACGCCCACCCCTCCCAGACCATGATCGACCTGATGACCATTCGCCAGCGCAAGGGGCGGCTGGATCATTTGACCATCGGCTTCTGCGGCGACCTCAAGTTCGGCCGGACGGTGCACTCCCTCACCGCCGCGCTGAGCCAGTTCGAGGGCAACCGGTTCGTGTTCATCTCGCCCGAGGAACTGCGCATCCCGCAGTACGTCAAGGACGAGACCCTGACCCCGCTGCACCAGAACTATAAAGAGACCGCCGACCTTGAGGCCGAGTTGCCCGGGCTGGACGTGCTGTACATGACCCGCATCCAGAAGGAACGCTTTTTCAACGAAGAGGACTATCTGCGGTTGAAAGGCTGCTATGAACTGGACGAAAAGCTGCTGCAGGCGGCACCGCCCACCATGCCGGTGCTGCACCCGCTCCCCCGCATCGACGAGATCAAGCCGGACGTGGACAACGACCCCCGCGCCGCTTATTTCGATCAGGTGCATAACGGTGTGTATATCCGCATGGCCATTATACTGGCGCTGCTGGGCATCCCCGACCCGCTGACCGGGAAAAAGGTACTGGAAAGTATATAAGTTGTGAACAGGGCTGCTGCACAAAGCAACGTGCAGCAGCCCTGTTTTTGCGTCTGGTGATTCATGAAATGAAAATTTTTCCCGCTACCCCCGCAGCGGCGGGTCTGGCACAAAAATCATGGTGCCCCGGGCAGAAAAAAGCAGCTGCGGCATCATGCAGCTGTACCCCAGCCACAGCACCGCCAGAATGCACAGCACCAAAAGCACCCTGCGCAAAAGCACCGGATGCCGGGCGGGGGAATAGCGTTTTCTGCGGTCACGCTGCATAGGCTGCGCCCTCCCTTTTCAAGGCTTTGCCCAGCTTATGCCGCGGCAGAAAGAATTGTGCACCGGCGGGGTTTGTGGTAAGATAACAGGGAAGAACCACGGAGGAACTGCTTATGCTGACCATTACACTGCTGGGCACGGCTGCTACCATGCCGCTGCCGGAGCGCGCCCTGACCGCCGCTGTGGCGGAGTGCGGCGGGCACAGCCTGCTGCTGGACTGCGGCGAGGGCACCCAAACCGCTGCCCGCCGCGCCGGGGTGAACCTGATGCGCGCAGACGCCATCTGTCTGACCCACTACCACGGGGATCATATCTTTGGTCTGCCCGGGCTTTTGCAGACCCTTGGGGCGCAGGGGCGCACCCGTCCGCTGGTGCTGCTGGGGCCGGAGGGGCTTTTGGAGGTCTGGCGGGCAGTGTATGCTCTGACCGGGCCGCTGCCCTACGCGGTAAAGCCGCTGGTCTGCCGTGCCGGGCAGCCTGTGGCGCTGGATGCTCTTTCGGATGGATGGCCCGCCGGGGCAACGCTGCTGCCGGTGGCAACAAAGCACCGAGTGCGCAGTCTGGGCTACCGGCTGGACTTGCCCCGGGCGGGTAGATTCGACCCGGAAAAGGCGCGGGCGCTGGGCGTACCGGTGACCCAGTGGCGGCTTTTGCAGCGGGGACAGGCTGTGCCGCTGGCAGAGCGTATGGTGCAGCCCGCCGAGGTGCTGGGCGCGCCCCGCAAGGGGCTGCGGTTCGTCTTTTCTGGCGACAGTGCGCCCTGCCCGGCGCTGGAACAGGCGGCGCAGGGGGCAGACCTGCTGCTCTGCGATGCCACCTATGCCCTGCCGCAGCAGCAGGCGCAGGCCGCGCAGTGGGGGCACAGCACCTTTGGACAGAGTGCGACGCTGGCGGCAAAGGCTGGTGTAAAGCGGCTGTGGCTGGTGCACTATTCCCCCATGATCACCGACCCGGAACAGCAGCTTGCACAGGCGCAAAGCATCTTCCCGGCGGCAGAATGCGGCTTTGACGGCAAGCGCATCACCCTGCATTACGAGGAGAACGAGGAATGAAGCTGACACTTGACCCCGGGGCAGCTGCCCTGCTGGATGCCCTGCACGCGGCGGGCTACGCAGCCTATGCCGTAGGCGGCTGCGTGAGGGACAGCCTTTTGGGGCGCACCGCCCACGACTGGGACCTGTGCACCAGTGCCCTGCCGCAGCAGGTGATGGAACTGTTCGGGACAGAGCAGTGCATCCCCACCGGTTTGCAGCACGGTACGGTCACCATCAAATACGGCGGGCAGCTGTACGAGACCACCACCTTCCGCACCGAGGGCAGCTATACCGATGGCCGTCACCCGGACGAAGTGCGGTTCGTACCGGACGTGCGGGAGGATCTTGCCCGGCGGGATTTTACCATCAACGCGATGGCGTATAATGAAGCCGAGGGGCTGGTAGACCCCTTTGGCGGGCAGGCAGATTTGCAAAATGGTCTGCTGCGGGCGGTGGGTGAGCCGCAGCAGCGGTTTACCGAGGACGCGCTGCGCATCCTGCGGCTGTACCGCTTTGCCGCAAGGTTCGGCTTTGCGCTGGATGCAGCCACAGCCCGGGCGGCGCGGCAGCTGGCACCGCACTTGGACTGCATCTCTGCAGAGCGCATTCAGGAGGAACTGGCAAAGCTGCTGGCTGCCCCGCAGCCGGGGGCGTATCTGGAACCCGCCGTGCTGGCGGTGGTGTTGCCGGAGTTGACCCCGGAAAGCCTGACCGCCGCAAAGCCGGTGGTGGATGCCTGCCCGGCGGGGGAAGAAAACCTGCCGGTGCGCTGGGCGGCGCTGCTGGGCGCTCTGGGCGAGGCCGACACCCGCCGGGTGCTCAAACGGCTGCGCTGCTCCAACGCCTGCATCGAGGAGACCGCCGTGCTGGTGCGGGAAACGGCAGGGGAGGGCGTGTGCGGGAGCTTTCTCCTCGGACACGAATCGGGCCATTCCATCGCCCGCCCTACTGCCTGCGGCAGCAGGGTCCCACCCCAGCGGACGGTCCTCGGAGAAACTCTCGCACACGCGGGAGAGGTTGCCATCCGGCGGCTTTTAGGGCGGTATGGGCTGTGCACCGTGGAGCGGCTGTGTGCGCTGTGCGCGGCGCTGCACCCGCAGAATGCTCCGGATTGCGCCCTTGCGGCGCAGCGGGCGCGGCAGCTGGAGGCCGACGGCGTATGCTGCCGGGTGAGCCAGCTGGCGGTGAACGGACGCGACCTGATGGCAGCGGGCATCCCGGCAGGGCCTGCGCTGCGCCGGGTGCTGGAGACGCTGCTGGACGGCGTCATCCGCGCAGAATACCCCAACGAAAAACCGGTGCTGCTGGCTGCGGCGCAGAAAATTATAGCGTCTTGACAAGCGGTTTATGCTGCGGTAGTATTATACTACTACTTTAGTATGTTGAACCCATAAAAGGAGAACCTATGACCACACAGAACCCTGCAAACCGTCCCCGCGCCCTCATTGCCATGAGCGGCGGCGTGGATAGCTCGGTGGCGGCCTGCCTGATGCAGCAGGCAGGCTACGACTGCACCGGCATCACCATGCGGCTCACCCACAACGAAATGCTGGGACAGTCCGGCTACCAGACCTGCTGCTCGGAAAAGGATATCGAGGACGCCGCCGAGGTGGCCTTTGCGCTGGATATGCCGTATCAGGTGCTGGATTTCACCGCCGATTTCCGGGCACAGATTATTGAAAAATTTATCCGCGTCTACGAGGCGGGCGGTACCCCCAACCCCTGCATCGACTGCAATAAATATATGAAGTTCCGCCACCTGCTGGACTGGGCGGAGGCACACGGCATGGAGTATGTGGTTACCGGCCACTACGCCCGGGTGGAGCAGGACGCAGAAACCGGCCGCTGGCTGCTGAAAAAGGGCTTGGACGAGGGCAAGGATCAGAGCTATGTGCTGTATAACCTCACGCAGGAGCAGCTGGCACATATCCGCTTGCCGCTGGGTGCGCTGCACAAGACCGAGGTGCGAAAGATCGCGCAGGAGCACAGCTTTATCAACGCCCAGAAGCACGACAGTCAGGATATCTGCTTTGTGCCGGATGGCGACTATGCCCGCTTTATGGAGCAGTTTACCGGCAAGCACTACCCCGCCGGGGATTTTCTGGACCAGAGCGGCAAGGTGGTGGGCACCCACAGCGGCGCAGTGCGCTACACGCTGGGGCAGCGCAAGGGGCTTGGCCTTGCGATGGGTGCACCGGTGTACGTCTGCGGCAAGGATATGCAGGCCAATACCGTCACCGTCGGGCCGGAAAGCGAGCTGTTTGACCGCATCGTCTACGCAGAGGATGTGAACTGGATCGCCATTCCGGCGCTGACCGGGCCGCTGCGGGTCACTGCCCGCACCCGGTATCATCAGGCCGAGCAGCAGGCCACCGTCTACCCCGCAGAAAACGGCTTCCGGCTGGAATTCGACCAGCCTCAGCGTGCCCCCACCCCGGGGCAGGCTGCCGTGCTGTATCAGGGCGATGTGGTGCTGGGTGGCGGCACCATCACCCGCGTAGAAAAGTAAGGAGAACAAAATGCAGGATCAATATTCCCGTACCCAGCTGCTGCTGGGTGCAGAGGCTATGGAAAAGCTGCACCACGCCCGGGTGGCAGTGTTTGGCATTGGCGGTGTGGGCGGCTATACGGTGGAGGCACTGGCACGCAGCGGCGTGGGCGCACTGGATCTGATCGATGACGATAAGGTCTGCCTGACCAATCTCAACCGTCAGATCATCGCCACCCGCAGCACGGTAGGGCAGTATAAGGTGGATGTGGCAGAACAGCGCATCCACGATATCGACCCCAACATCAAGGTGACCACCCACCGGTGCTTCTTTGGCCCGGAGACGCAGGACGATTTCGATTTTACCCAGTACGACTATGTGGTGGACGCCATCGACACCGTTACCGGCAAGCTGGCGCTGGTGATGAAATGCAAGGAGGCGGGCACCCCCATCATTTGCTCCATGGGCGCAGGCAACAAGATGGATCCCACCCGCTTTGAGGTGACCGATATCTACAAGACCTCGGTCTGCCCGCTGGCCAAGGTGATGCGCACCGAGTGCCGCAAGCGCAAGATCAAGCACCTGAAGGTGGTCTACTCCAAGGAGCCTGTCATGACTCCCATCGAGGATGACTCCATCAGCTGCAAGGACCACTGCATCTGTCCCCCGGGCACCCAGCGCAAGTGCACCGCACGGCGCACCGTGCCGGGCTCCAACGCCTTTGTACCCTCGGTGGCCGGTCTGATCATCGGCGGCGAGGTGGTCAAGGACCTTGTGGGCTTTGTACCGCTGAAGGGGTAAAAGATATCAAAAAACGCCAACATCTACACGGTTTTTGCAGATGTTGGCGTATTTTTTTGTACGCAGCAGCGTTCCATAACATAAAATTGCAATCAATTTGCAATTTGGTATTGCAATTGGGAAGGATATCGTGTATAATCTTCCCTGCACGAAAATGCAAACTGATTGCAAATTGTTGAGAGACGACCCCTTGCGGGTCTTTGGAGCGATTATTTATGGAACTGTTTCTGGATGTTTTGGGCGAAACTCTGGTGGATACTGCCAAGATGCTGCCCTTTCTGTTTCTGGCCTACCTGCTGATCGAGTATATCGAGCACCGCCACGGCGAGCGCATCGAGGCGCTGCTGGCGGGCGGCGGGCGCTGGGGCGCTGTGCCGGGCGCGGTACTGGGCTGTGTGCCGCAGTGCGGCTTCTCCGCCATTGCGTCCAACTTCTACGCCTCCCGGGTCATCACGCTGGGCACGCTGATGGCGGTGTACCTTGCCACCAGCGATGAGGCTATCCCGCTGCTGGTCTCCATGCCCGCCTACTGGGATAAGCTGGCCGTCCTGATGGTCATCAAGGTGGTGTACGCCATCGTGGTGGGCTTTGTGCTGGATTTTGTGCTGCGGGGCGTGCTGCCCAAAGGTCTGCGGGGCGGCTACACCGGCCATGCAGACGAGGTGGACTGCCACGAGGAGCACAGCGATGCCGAGGGCAACGAAAAGCCCATCTGGCAGGCGGCGCTGCGCCATACGCTGGAGATCTTTGTGTTCATCTTCGCCTTCAGTCTGGTGTTCGGCATGATCGTGGAGGGCGTGGGCGAGGACGTATTCGCCGAAATGCTGGGCGGCATGGGCTTCTTCCAGCCGGTGGTGGCGGCCCTGGTGGGGCTGATCCCCAACTGCGCCGCCAGCGTGCTGCTGACCCAGCTGTATGTGGAGGGCGCGCTGCGCTTTTCCAGCCTTGTGGCGGGGCTGTGCACCGGTGCGGGTGTGGGCTTGGCTGTGCTGTGGCGCGCCAACCCCTCGTGGAAGCAGAACCTCTTCATCACCGGCCTGACATGGGCCGCCGGTGCCTTTGTGGGCGTGGCCATGCAGGTGGTCGTGGCGGTGTTTGCCTGATAAGGAAAGATATTTTGAATTTCGGGACAGTGGGATGCCTGCGGGTATTCTGCTGTCCCATTTTTCTTTTCTCCCTCTCCCGCTGGACTTTGAAATGTGTTATACTGGGGGAAAACGATGCACACAGGAGAGATGACCATGCAATATAAGATTCTGGCAAGCGATTACGACAACACGCTGATGCCCTTTGGCGAGGCAAAGCCCCGCCCGGCGGTGGTAAAGGCGGTAAAAAAGCTGCAAGCCGCCGGGGGCAAGTTCGTGCTCAGCACCGGCCGCTCCTACCCGGGCATCCGGGACAAAAACCAGCTGGGCGGCATCCGGTATGACTACGCCATTACCTGCAACGGCGCCTGCGTGGTGGACAGACAGGGCAACGTAATAGCCGAGCATCCGCTTACCAGCGAGGAGATGTATGTGCTGGTGGATTTTTGCGAGGATTATAACTACCCGCTGCAATTCAACTTCCGGGATGCCTATTACGCCTACTGCGAGTACGAGTATCTGCACACCGGCTATCAGATGATGAACAGCCCCGGGCTGGACTGCGTGGACGGCGAAGATCAGGATCGGCATCTAGTGGATATGCCCCACGCCGCCTTTGCCGCCATGCCGCCGCAGGAAGTGGAGCGCTTCCACGAAAAATACGGCTACCTTGGCCTGCACTGGATGCAGACGGGCGCGCAGAACGCGGACGGCTACTGCTACTACGATATCGTGCGCGGCGGCATGGATAAGGGCGTAGGGCTTGCCGACCTGTGTGCACAGATGGGGCTTACGCTGGCGGATGCCGTGGCTGTGGGCGATTCTGCCAACGATGTGGGGATGCTGAAGGCAGCCGGCCTGAGTGCCTGCATGGCAAACGGCACCCCGGACGCCAAGGCCGCTGCCGACCGGATCATCGGGGATGTGCGGGAGGACGGCGTGGCGGCACTGATCGAGGAACTGTGGTTTGATGGCCCCCGCGCGGAGCCCTCCGGCAAAGATTTTGGCTCCGCATGGGGCAATATTGAAAGCGCAGGCGGCAGCTTATGAGCTTTGCACCGGTGTACGATGACCGCAGTCGGGCGCTGATTTTAGGCACATGGCCCAGCCCCAAAAGCCGGGAGATGGCTTTTTACTACGGCCATCCGCAAAACCGGTTCTGGCCGCTGCTGGCGGCGCTGACCGGGGAGCCGCTGCCCGTGCGGGAGGATATCGCGGCCAAAAAGCAGCTGCTTTTGCGCCACGGGCTGGCGCTGTGGGACACGCTGGAAAGCTGTACGATCACCGGCGCATCGGATGCCTCCATCCGGGATGTGGTGCCCAACGATATCGCCGGGCTGCTGCGCAAAGCGCCCATCCGGGCGGTGTTCTGCAACGGTGCCACAGCTTACCGTATCTACACAAAATATCAGCAGCCGCTTACTGGCATCCCGGCTGTCCGTCTGCCCAGTACAAGCCCCGCCAACGCCGCCTGCAGCCCCGCTCGGCTGGAGGAGCTTTGGGGCGCTGCGCTGGCGGACTGGATCGTAAAATGATGACAAGGCTGTAAATTCTTTTGCGGGATACTTGCGTTTTTTTGCGGACGTTGTATTATGGATATCATAAGGGGCGCACTGCCCCGGACAAGGAGAAATGACCATGAGCAAGATCATCCGCACCCAAAAGCCCAGCGTGCTGCCTTTTTACGCCATGGCGCTGGTGTTCGTGGTGCTGTGCGCGGTGTTGCCGGTGTATAAATTATGGGCGCTGCTGGTGGCGCTGGGCGGTGCCGCCGTGGCCTTTGGCGTGGCAAAAAAGACCTGCCCGCCCCGGGTGGTGGAGCACGAGGTACCCTTCCACACCGGTGTGGAGGATGTGGACCAGATGCTGACCGATATCCAGCAGAAGCTGGACACCCTGCACGCGCTGAACGAGGCTTTGCCCGACCCGCAGCTGTCCGCCGCCATGACCCGCATGGAAAAGGCAGGACGCTCCATCGTGGAAGCGGTGGAAGCAAACCCCGCCAAGGCAAAGCAGGTGCGCCGGTTTGCCAACTACTATCTGCCGGACGCCGTAAACGTTCTGCAGCAGTATGCAAAGCTTGCAAAGCAGGGTGTGCGGGGCGAAAACGCCGCCGCCATCCGCGCCGAGGTGGAGCACAACGCCGCCTCCATTGCCACGGCTTTTGAAAACCAGCTGGATGCCCTGTACGCGGCAGAGAGCATGGACCTGTCCGCAGACCTGACCGTTTTGCAGAATATGCTGAAAGGGCAGGGTCTGAGCAAGTAAAAACGGAACATCCCCTCGGGATTTTGAAAGGAAGGAATCACTTATGGCTGACAATACTCTGAACTTTGATCTGGATGCCCCCGCAGTGCCCACCCTGACGCTGGACCCCACCCCCGCTACTGTGCCGCAGGAGGAAAAGCCCGCCGCTGCCCCCGCCCCGGAAGCACAGGTGACCTTGACCCCCGAGGAGCAGGCCATGGTGGATCAGTTTGCCCAGAAGATCGATATCACCAACAGCCAGCAGGTGCTGCAGTACGGCTCGGCCTGCCAGAAGAAGATCGGCGATTTCTCCGAAGCAGCCCTCTCCAAGGTGTCCACCAAGGATCTGGGCGAGGTGGGCGATATGATCACCAACCTCATTGGTGAACTGAAGAGTTTTGATGCCAACGAGGAGCAGCAGAAGGGCATTATGGGCTTCTTCAAGAAGAAAACCAGCCAGCTGGATGCCCTCAAGACCAAGTACGACAAGACCGAGACCAACGTGGAAAAGATCCAGTCCATGCTGGAAGCCCATCAGGTGCAGCTGCTCAAGGACATCGCCATGCTGGACAAAATGTATGAGCTGAACATGGCCTACTTCAAGGAGCTGAGCATGTATATCCTTGCCGGCAAGAAAAAGCTGGCCGATGTGCGTGCCAACGAATTGCAGCAGGCTATGGATAAGGCCAAGGTCTCCGGTCTGCCGGAGGACGCACAGGCCGCCCGCGATCTTGCCGACCAGTGCGAGCGCTTTGAGAAAAAGCTGTATGATCTGGAGCTGACCCGCAACATCAGTTTGCAGATGGGTCCCCAGATCCGTCTGCTGCAAAACAACAACACCATGATGGCGGAAAAGATCCAGTCCACCATCGTGAACACCATCCCGCTGTGGAAGAACCAGATGGTGCTGGCACTGGGTCTGGCACACAGCCAGCAGGCCATGCAGGCAGAGCGCGCCGTGACCAACATGACCAACGACCTGCTGAAGAAGAACGCCGAGGCGCTGAAGCTGGGCACCATCGAGACCGCCAAGGAGAGCCAGCGCGGCATCGTGGATATCGAGACGCTGCAGCAGACCAACAAGAGCCTGATCGAGACGCTGGACGAGCTGAACAAGATTCAGAGCGAGGGCCGCGCAAAGCGTGCCGCCGCCGAGCAGGAGCTGACCCGCATCGAGGACGAACTGAAAACCAAAATGATGGAGATCCGGAGCTGAAATGGCAAACGCTGATTTTTCTCAGAACAAACAAACCGCTCCCGGCGGTTTTGACGCGGGCAGCTACCGCGAAAAAGCAAAGCCGGAGCAGACTGTAAGACTGACGCCCCGCCAGCAGAAGCTGGCCGCACTGGAAGCAAAGCTGCCCGCAGCGCTTTCCACCCGGGCGGCGGCGCTGGTCTTGAGCGTAGTGGTGATGCTGGCCGCCTTTTTCGGCTTTGGCAGCGCCAAGCTGCGGGGCAAGTACAACACTGCCCGTCAGTGGTTCACCGCAGGGGTCGCCGCCGACAACGGTTATAACCTGAGCGAGGAGCTGACCACCCGGGAGAATACGGCGGCGAATATTCTGACCACTGCCTCCAACACCCTTGGCGCAGACAGCGCCGAGGTGCTGGCTGCACAGACGGCGCTGAACGATTTCTCCGCTTGTCTGCAGGCGGTGCAGAACGGCGGTAAAAGCCAGTCGCTGACCTCGCTGCCCTATTATCAGGGCAGCACGATGCACGCGCTGTATCAGGCCGATCAGGCGCTGGGCACTGCCATCGACCAGCTGTATGCAAAGTTGCAGGAGCAGGCCGCAGACCCCATGAAGATGGGTGCGGTGCAGGGACAGTACGGCCAGTTCAACAGTGCAGCCACCATCATTGGTACCTTGCAGTACAATACGGCGGTGTATGAATATCAGAAGGAAGTCGGCGGCTTCCCGGCCAGTGTGCTGGGCGCAGTTGCCGGCGTGAAGGAGGTTGAGCCCTTCGCATGAAAAACTTTGCAAAACGCATCAGCGCGCTGGTGCTGGCCGTGGTGGTCAGCGCGGCGGTGTTGTGCCCGGCGGCCTTTGCTGCCCAGCTGCCCAGCCTGCCCAAGGATCAGTGCGTGGTGGATGGTGCCGGTGTGCTGAGCAGCAGCACTGTGCAGACCATCACCGAACTGAACGCCCAGCTGGAATCCAGCTGCAGCGGCGCGCAGATCGGTGTACTGACAGTAGAATACACAGGCAATGATTCCACAGAGGATTACGCCACACAGGCTTTCAACGCGTGGGGCATCGGTTCGTCCTCTAAGAACAACGGCGTTCTGATTTTGCTGGTGATGGAATCGGCGCAGTACGCGGACGGCGACTACTACCTGACCTACGGCGACGGTTTCCGCAACACCACGCTGGCAAAGCAGTCCAGCGCCATCGCCCAGACCATGGAGGATCAGTTTGCCGCAAGGGATTATGACGGCGCGGTGACTACCTGTGCCCGGAACGTGGCAAGCACCATCGCGGATATTTACGGGGTCAGCCTTTCCGGCAGCGCCGGCAACGGCAGCACCGTGCAGCCCGGGTATCAGGGCGGGCAGAGCAGCGGCGGCAGCGCCCTGACCGACATCCTGACCCTTGTGGTCAGCGTTGTGCTGCTCATCGTCATCATCCGGTCGATGGCCTATGTTTTTGCCAGCCCCTGCGGCTGGCTGTGGTGCTTCGGTGGGCCGCGGCCTCCTCGCAGACGTCGCGGCCCGCCGCCGCCCCCGCCGGGCGGCTTCTACGGCGGCTTTGGCGGCATGGGCGGCGGCTCCTTCGGGGGCGGTGCCGGGCGCGGCGGTTTCGGCGGCGGCAGCTTTGGCGGCGGCTTCGGTGGCATGGGCGGCGGTTCCAGCCATGGCGGCGGCGGTGGCCGTGGGCGATAATGAGAATAAAAGGAGAAAGGCGGTGGCGCTTTACCACTGCCTTTCTCTTTTTTACGTCTTTTATCGTGAATGAAATTCATTTGACAAAACAATTTTTGTAACTTATACTGGATGACATCACGAAAAATAAAGGAAGTATCTGTCATGCTGACTCTGGATAAGATCTACCACGCCGCCTTTGTGCTGAAGGACGTAGCGCGCAAGACCGACCTCATCGAAGCCCCCAAGCTGTCCAAGGACTGCCAGCTGTACCTTAAGACCGAGAACCTGCAGGCCACCGGCAGCTTTAAGGTGCGGGGCGCTTACTATAAAATCAGCCAGCTTTCTGAGGAGGAGAGTGCCAAGGGCGTCATTGCCTGCTCTGCGGGCAACCATGCGCAGGGGGTGGCGCTGGCCGCTACCCGGCGCGGCATCCGCAGCATCGTCTGTATGCCGGACGGCGCACCCCTGATGAAGGTGGAAAACACCAAAAATCTGGGCGCGGAGGTCTGCCTTGTGCCCGGCACCTACGACGAAGCCCACGACAAGGCCGTGCAGCTGCAAAAGGAGTACGACATGACCTTTATCCACCCCTACGATGACGAGCAGGTCATCGCCGGGCAGGGTACCATCGGCTTGGAGATCCTTGACCAGCTGCCGGATGTGGATGCTGTGGTGGTGCCGGTGGGCGGCGGCGGACTGATCTCCGGCATTGCCTTTGCCATCAAGACCCTGCGCCCGGAGGTCAAGGTGTACGGCGTACAGGCCGAGGGTGCTCCCAGTATGTACCGCAGCCTGCACGAGCACAAGTACCAGACCCTGAAAGCTGCTTCCACCTTTGCGGACGGCATTCAGGTCAAGACCCCGGGCGAGTTGACCTATCAGCTGTGCGAGCAGTATGTGGACGATATCGTTACCGTGACCGAGGACGAGACGGCGGCGGCCATCCTCTCCCTGATGGAGAACCAGAAGCTGGTGGCCGAGGGTGCAGGCGCTGTGCCGGTGGCAGCAGTACTGTTCCACAAGCTGCCGGTGGAGGGCAAAAAGGTGGCCTGCGTCATCTCCGGCGGCAACATTGATGTGAACATCCTGAACCGTGTCATCACCCGCGGTCTTGTCATGAGCGGCCGCAAGGCAAACCTGACCATCGCGCTGGAGGACAAGCCCGGCCAGCTGAAAAAGGTGGCCGAGGTGGTATCCCGCTGCGGCAGCAATGTGGTGTCGGTGCAGCATGACGGCTCCGACCCCAATATGCCCATTTCCAGCTGCTTCCTCAAGCTGACGCTGGAGACCCGCGATGCCGCCCAGATCGAGCAGATCCGCACCGAGCTGACTAAGGCCGGTTTCCAGCTGGTCACCGAGCGGGTGTAAACTTCATCGTTTGCCTGAGCGAAAAGAGAATTTGCATTAAACTTAAAGTAATATAGAGGAGAAAATATACTATGAAAGTCGTATCTACCGCCAACGCACCTGCCGCCATCGGCCCTTATAGTCAGGCACTGGATCTGGGCAACATGGTGTTTGTGTCCGGGCAGCTCCCGGTAGACCCCGCCACCGGCACCATGGCCGATACCGTGGAGCAGCAGGCCGCCCAGAGCCTTGCCAATCTGAAGGCGATTCTGGCCGAGGCGGGGCTTTCCATGAACAACGTGGTCAAGACGGTGATCTTTCTGGCCGACATCAACGATTTTGCCGCAGTGAACGCAGAGTACGCCAAGGCCTTTGCCGAGCCGTTCCCCGCCCGCAGCTGTGTGCAGGTGGCAGCCATCCCCAAGGGCGCAAAACTGGAGATCGAGTGCATCGCCGTGCGGGACTGAGCGAAAAATAAGACAAGAAAAGCGGGACACCGGAGCATCTGCGGATGCTTTGGTGTCCCGCTTTTTGATAACGTTTAAAACTGGTGCGTTTACTTCTGCACCCCGGCCTCGCATTGCTCGATGAACTGCTTGGCCACCCGGGGGCTGCGGCCGCCGGCACGCAGGGCAAAGGCCTCGGCCTTGAGCAGCAGCTGCTCGGTGGGCATCTGGATGTTGTGCTGCTTGGCAAGCTGCTCCAGAATGGTCTCGAACCGTGCCTTCTCCGGCCGCTGGAAGGTGACCGTAAGGCCGAACCGGGCGGAAAGGCTCATCAACTCCTGCCGGGTGTCGGCTTCGTGGATGTCATCGCCGGTTCGGTCCGAGAGGGTCTCCTTGATGAGGTGGCGGCGGTTGGAGGTGGCGTACACCGCAATGTTCTGGGCACGGCCGCCTACGCTGCCCTCCAAGATGGCTTTCAAGGCGGCAAAGTTGTCGTCGTTGGCGGTAAAGCTCAGATCGTCGATGAACAGGATGAACTTGAGCGGGTTTGCCGCCAGCTTGTCCATCAGGTCGGGGATCTGGTACAGCTGGTTCTTTTTTACCTCTACCAGCCGCAGCCCCTCGGGCGCAAACTCGTTGGCAATGGCCTTTACTGCGCTGGATTTGCCGGTGCCGGCATCGCCGTATAGCAGCACATTATTGGCGGGCATCCCGGCTAGCAGTGCCTTTGTGTTGGCAATCACCTTTTCCCGTTCCTTCTCGTAGCCGGGCAGTTCGGAAAGGCGCTGCGGGTCGGGGTATTTTACCGGCACAAGCTGGCCGTTCTCCACCGTGAATACATGGTGCTTTGCAAACATACCGTAGCCCTTTTTGCCCACCTCGCTCATGCGCTGGGTGTAGGCGGCGGCAAGGTCAAGCTCACAGGTCTGCCACCGGGGCAGGAACGCCAACTCCGGCCGCTGCGCCTGCTCCGAGTAGGCGGTCTGGAACAGTTCGTCCAGCGTCAGCCCGCACAGCTGCTGCAAAAACTGCAGCTCGCTGTCCAAGGCGCTTTGCAGCAGCGCGTCCAGCTGCCCGGCGGCGGCCTGTCGCACGCAGATGGTCTCGGCCTCCAGCACAGCATTGCTCAGGTAGCTGCCCCAGTTGGTGGTGTACTCGAACAAAGCGGCCTCAAAGGCGGCTACGGCATCGCACACCGGGCCGTAGGAGGAGCAGCCCGCCTCCATGCGGTCGGTCAGGTCTAAAAGCCTTGCCACAACGGGGTCGTTCAGCAGGGCGCGGAACACAACAAGCCCATGCAGATGGGCATTCCATTCTCTCAGTTTCATAGGTCGATCCCTTTTCCTCTCCATTGGCACATACCCTACAAAACGCAGGTACGCGGATATCAAAAGTATACAGCGGTTCGGGCGGGGATGCAAGGGGTGTTAAAAATGCTTCATCTTTGGGGTGATTCAGGTTACAAATTGTCGATTGACAAAAGCCCGGTTTATAGTATAATTTACATCAACAAATGCGCAGATGGGAAAAAGTACCACACGATCCCCACTGTTCAGAGAGCTGCCGTCTGGTGCAAGGCAGTCAGCGTTTCGTGCGGAAAATCATCCCGGAGCAGCCTGCCCAACGGGTGCAAAACCCTTGTAAGCAGCGCCGGTTGCAGCCGTTACCGTGCAGGGCTTTGTTGGAAGCCCGTGAGAGGGTGTGCACAGCACGCCAACGAGAGTGGTACCGCAGAGAGCTTGATGTTACAAGGTCTTTGTCTCTTGAAGAAAGCAGGGGACAAGGGCTTTTTCTTTTTCGAAAGCTCTCCCCGGGGGAATGGATAAGAAGTGGAACAGGAATAGGAGCAACACCATGCAGTTGAATGGTTCTCAGATCTTTGTAGAGGTCCTGTGCGAGCAGGGAGTGGACACTCTTTTTGGCTACCCCGGCGGCGCTGTGCTGAATCTTTACGACGAGCTGTATAAGAATGCCGACCGCATCACCCATGTGCTTACCGCCCACGAGCAGGGCGCAGCCCATGCAGCGGACGGCTACGCCCGCGCCACCGGCCGCACCGGCGTGGTGCTGGCTACCAGCGGCCCGGGTGCCACCAATCTGGTCACCGGCATTGCCACCGCCTATATGGACTCGGTGCCCATGGTGGCCTTTACCGGCAACGTGCCTACCAGCAGCATCGGCAAGGACGGCTTTCAGGAAGCGTACATCGAGGGCATCACGGTGCCCATCACAAAGCATAACTTCACGGTGCGCCGGGTAGAGGACTTGGCTGATACCATGCGGGCGGCCTTCCGCATTGCGCAGAGCGGCCGCAAGGGCCCGGTGCTGGTGGATATCCCCAAGGACGTGACTGCAGCGGTGTGCGAGTTCACCCCCAAGCAGCCGGAGCCCATCCGAACCGTAACTACCTATAATGAAGAGCAGGTGCACTGGGCGGCAGACCTCATCAACGCCGCACAGCGTCCGCTGGTGTACTTTGGCGGCGGCGTGCGCAGCGCAGCCAGCTGCCAGCCGTTGCGGGATCTGCTGCACAAGGCGGAGATTCCCGCCACCTACACCCTGATGGCCGCAGGCGTTGTGCCCTACGGCGACCCGATGAATCTGGGGATGCTGGGGATGCACGGCTGCTACACCTCCAACCGGGCAGTGGCGGAGTGCGATGTGCTCATCGCGGTGGGCACCCGCTTTTCCGACCGTGTGGCGCTGAACCCCAAGACCTTTGCCAAGAACGCCACCATCATCCAGATCGACATTGACGCCAGCGAGCTGGGCAAGAACGTGGACGTGGATCTTTCCATCGTGGGCGATGCAGCCTATGTGCTGAACGCCATGCTGCCCCAGATCAAGCCCGCCAAGCACCCGGACTGGATGACGATGATCCAGAGCTGGCAGGCACAGGATTACCACCCTGTGTCCGACCCCACCCGGCTGATGCCCCATCAGGTCATCGGCGAGGTGTGCAACCAGTGCGGCCCTGATGCCGTGTATGTTACCGACGTGGGTCAGCACCAGATGTGGGCGGCGCAGTACCTGCGCCACACCAAGAGCCGCGGCTTTATCACCAGCGGCGGCCTGGGCACCATGGGCTTTGGCTATGGCGCTGCCATTGGTGCCCAGATGGCACTGGGACGCCAGCAGCGTGTGGTGATGTTTACCGGTGACGCCTCCTTCCACATGAACCTGAACGAAGCCTGCACCGCCGTCAGCTACGAGCTGCCCATCATCACGGTCATCTTCAATAACTCGGTGCTGGGCATGGTGCGCCAGTGGCAGACCAGCTTTTACGGCAAGCGTTACAGCCAGACCGACCCCCACCGCAAGACCGATTTTGTCAAGCTGGCAGACGGCTTTGGCCTGAAGGGCTACCGCTGCACCAATCTGCCGGAGTTTCAGGAAGCCTTTGCAGATGCCTTGCAGCAGAAAGGCCCCACTTGGATCGAGTGCATCATCGACAAGGACGAAAAGGTGCTGCCCATGATCCCCGGCGGCGGCGATATCAACGACATCATCATGGAATAAGGAGGACACAGCATCATGGAATCTGATCAGCGCAGGGTCATCAGCCTGCTGGTGGACAACCAGAGCGGCGTTCTGGCCCGGGTGTCCAGCCTGTTCTGCCGCCGCGGCTTCAACATCGACAGCCTTACGGTGTCCGCCACCAACGACCCGGCAGTCAGCCGCATCACAGTGACCATTACCAGCGATGAAAAGGCCTTGCAGCAGCTGGTATTGCAGACCGAGCGGCTGGAAGTCACCCGGCAGGTGTTCGTGCTGGACAGCGAAAAAGCGCTGGAGCGGGAGCTGCTGCTGCTCAAGGTGGAATCGGACGTGCACAACCGCACAGAGCTGCGGGAGATCGCCTGCATCTACAAGGCAAAGATCATTGATCTTTCCCCGGACAGCATGGTCTTTGAACTCATCGGCCGGCCGGACAAGCTGGACGCATTTTTGAAAATGTTCGAGGGCTACAACATCCTTGAGCAGTGCCGCACCGGCGTTACTGCACTGGAGCGCGGCGGGATGCACCAGCATATGCAGAAGCCGCCGCAGGAGGTGCGCTCCGTCCAGCTGCCCCCGCCGGGCGCAAGACGGGCATAATTACATTGCTTTTCCGCTCAGGGTGAGCGAAAGATAGAACAGAGCATACAAGACCGGAAGATAAACCAACCAGTTAATGTAAAAGGAGACTAACGATTATGGCTATCAAGAAATACTACGATTCCGACTGCAACCTCGGCGTGCTGGACGGCAAGACCATCGCTGTCATCGGCTTCGGCAGCCAGGGTCATGCACACTCTGAGAATCTGGCCGAGAGCGGCGTCAACGTTGTGGTGGGTCTGCGCAAGGGCTCTGCTCACTGGGCAAAGGCTTCTGAGTTCGCAGCCACCCACGAAAACTTCAAGGTGATGGAAGTGGAAGAGGCTGCCAAGGCCGGCGATGTTGTCATGATGCTGGTGCCCGATGAGCTGTGCGCCGATATCTACAACACCCAGGTGGCTCCCTACATGACCGAGGGCAAGGCACTGGCCTTTGCACACGGCTTCAACATCCACTTCAAGACCATCACCGCTCCCAAGAACGTGGACGTCATCATGATCGCTCCCAAGGGCCCCGGCCACATCGTCCGCCGCCTGTACACCGAGGGCGAGGGCTGCCCCTCTCTGATCTGCGTGGAGCAGGACTACACCGGTAAGGCCAAGGACATCGCTCTGGCATACGCTTCCGGCATCGGCGCAGGCCGTGCAGGCATCCTGCAGACCACCTTCAAGGAGGAGACCGAGACCGACCTGTTCGGCGAGCAGGCAGTGCTGTGCGGCGGTGTTTCCGAGCTGATCCACGCCGGTTTCGATACGCTGGTGGAGGCCGGCTACGAGCCCGAGATGGCCTACTTTGAGACCTGCCACGAGATGAAGCTGATCGTTGACCTGATCAACGAGGGCGGCTTCTCCAAGATGCGCTACTCCATCTCCAACACTGCCGAGTACGGCGACTACCGCACCGGCAAGCGCCTGATCACCGAGGAGACCCGCAAGGAGATGAAGAAGGTTCTGACCGAGATCCAGGACGGCACCTTTGCTTCCGAGTTCCTGACCGAGATGAGCCCCAAGGGCGGCCGCAAGGTGCACTTCCTTGCCAAGCGCCGTATGGAGGCCGAGCTGCCCATCGAGAAGGTGGGTGCTGAGCTGCGCAGCATGATGAGCTGGCTGAAGAAGTAAGAGGAGAACCCTCTCAGACCGCTTTTCGGCGGTCAGCTCCCCCGAAAGGGGGAGTTTTTGTTGAAAAGGGAACCTTATAGCTCCTCCGCGAAAACCTCTCCCTCTCGGGAGAGGTGGCACGATACAGCCGTGACGGAGAGGGCTTTATCAGAAAAGAGGATTTGCAATGAGAAGTGACAACGTGACCAAGGGCTCGGAGCGCGCGCCCAACCGTAGCCTGTTTTATGCGCTGGGCTACACCCCGGAGGAACTGGAGCGCCCCCTCATCGGCGTGGTGAGCGCCTACAGCGAGATTGTGCCCGGACACATGAATCTGGATAAGATCGCCGAGGCCGTCAAGGCCGGTGTGCAGATGGCCGGCGGTACGCCCATCCTGATCCCCGCCATCGGTGTATGCGACGGCATCGCCATGGGTCATGTGGGCATGAAGTACTCTCTGGCCTCCCGCGAGCTGATCTGCGACAGTGTGGAGACCATGCTGATGGCACACCAGCTGGACGGCCTTGTGCTGGTGCCCAACTGCGATAAGATCGTGCCCGGCATGGTGATGGCAGCGGTTCGTATGGATGTGCCCGCTGTGGTCTGCTCCGGCGGCCCCATGCTGGCCGGTACTTACGGCGGCGAGGAAGTGAGCCTTTCCAAGATGTTCGAGGCCGTGGGTGCCTATAAGGCCGGTATGATCACCGACGAGCAGCTGGAGGACTGCACCTGCAACTGCTGCCCCAGCTGCGGCAGCTGCTCCGGTATGTACACCGCCAACAGCATGAACTGCCTGTGCGAGGCCATCGGCATCGCACTGCCCGGCAACGGCACCATCCCGGCTGTGTACTCCAAGCGTCTGCAGCTGGCAAAGCACGCCGGTATGGCTGTGATGGAGATGGTGCGCAAGGGCATCACCGCGCGCCAGATCATCAACGAGCGCTCCATCCGCAACGCGCTGACCTGTGATATGGCGCTGGGCTGCTCCACCAACACGGTGCTGCACCTGCTGGCTATCGCCTACGAGGCCGGCGTGCCCATCGACCTGAAGCTGTTCAACGAGATCAGCGCCAAGACCCCCAACCTGTGCCATCTGGCACCGGCAGGTCCCACCCATATGCCGGATCTGTACGCAGCGGGCGGCATCCCGGCAGTACAGGCGGAGCTGGCCAAGAAGGGCCTGCTGGACTTGGACGTGCCCACCGTCACCGGCAAGACCCTTGGCGAGAACATCAAGGGTGCCCATATCCTGAACGAAAAGGCCATTCGTCCCATCGAGAACCCCTACTCTGAGACCGGCGGTCTGCAGATCCTGTGGGGCAACATTGCCCCGGACGGCTGTGTGGTCAAGCGCAGCGCCGTGGCCCCGGAGATGCAGCAGCATTCCGGCCCAGCGCGGGTGTTCAACAGCGAGGAGGAGGCCATCGCCGCCATCTACGCGGGCAAGATCGTCCCGGGCGATGTGGTAGTCATCCGCTACGAAGGCCCCAAGGGCGGCCCGGGCATGCGGGAGATGCTCAACCCCACCTCTGCGCTGGCAGGCATGAAGCTGGATAAGACAGTGGCCCTCATCACGGACGGCCGCTTCTCCGGCGCATCCCGCGGTGCTGCCATCGGCCATGTCAGCCCGGAGGCGGCCTCCGGCGGCCCCATCGGCCTGATCGAAGAAGGGGATACCATTTCCATTGATATCCCCAACGCCTCCATCACGCTGGAGGTCAGCGATGCAGTGCTGGCCGAGCGCAAGGCAAAGTACGTTGCGCCCGAGCCCAACATCAAGACCGGCTGGCTGAGCCGTTACGCCCGCATGGTCACCAGTGCAAATCTGGGTGCGGTGCTGAAATAAACGTAACGAAAGCGCCTGTTGTGCGGATGCACAACAGGCGCTTTTGTCACTCTCCATATTTCATGAGCATGGCGCGGACGGTGAGGAAGATGATCTTCCAGTCCACCCAGAAGCTGCGCTCCTGGATGTATTTCAGATCCAGCGCCACCCACTCGTCAAAGCTCATCTCGTTACGGTGGGGTGCAATCTGCCAGTAGCAGCTCAGTCCGGGGGTGACGTACAGCCGCTGGCGCTGGTAGTCGCTGTACAGCTCTACCTCCCGGGGCAGTGCGGGGCGCGGCCCCACGATGCTCATATCGCCCTGCAGCACGTTGAGCAGCTGTGGCAGCTCGTCCAGACTGGTCTTGCGCAGAAAACGTCCCACCCGGGTAATGCGGGGGTCGCCCTTGATCTTGAACACCGGGCCGTCCATCTGGTTCTGGCTCAGCAGCTCATTCAGCTGCTCCTCGGCGTCCGGGCACATGGTGCGAAACTTATATAGCCAGAACAGCTTGCCGTCCCGTCCTACCCGCCGCTGCCGGAAAATAGCTCCGTCTCCGGGGCTGTCCAGCACGATGGCAAGGCTGATCAGCAGTGCCAGCGGCGCAAGCAGGATCAGCGCCAGCAGGGAGAACACGATGTCCTGTGCACGCCGCAGCACCCAGTAACGCCGGTGGCTGCGCAGCGTCTTTTCCCGGTCGATAGAAATTTGCGGGGCGGCGCTGATTGTTGACTCCATGCAATGACCCACTCCTGCCTGTAAAATGTGTAGAATCTTTACATTATTTTAACATAAAACAGGACGCAATTCAACCGGATGAAGCGCGGCGGGCAGGGGACTGTGAGCCAGCTGAAAAAAAGTGAAAAAAGGTGGTTGACAAAACCCTTTTCTCATGCTAAAATAAACAAGTCGTCCGGCGCACGGATGCACAACAACTGAATATGGGCGTGTTCCCGAGTGGCCAATGGGGACAGACTGTAAATCTGCTGCTTTCAGCTTCGGTGGTTCGAATCCACCCGCGCCCACCAAACAAGAAAAATCCGAACCTGTTTCCGATTGGAGAAGGGTTCGGATTTTTCGTTTTCTTCGGGTACAACAACGAAGGCTCCCGTGGACGGCGCAAAACTCCGATACCTTGTCATAGACCGTAAGCCAATAACAAGATTTGGAGGGTATGATTATGAAGTACGATGAAAGAGCCTGCAAGTTTAATATAGACACTGGCTGTGTGGAACTGCTGCTCCGGGATGGGAGAAAGATTTCCATCAATTGCACCGGGGTCGAGGATGCGTTGGATGTTACCATGGCACAGAGGTCAGAGTTGGACTACCTCATTTATAATGACCCACTTGGTTATGCCGATTTGATTCTGAATGGCAATCCAGAAGAATACTTGAAAAACGTAACCGGGAGCCATGGGTTAGAAGATTAAGAGAAAAGCGCAGAGCACCTTATTCAGAGTGCTCTGCGCTTTTCTGCATCTTGCGCCATTGTTGCGGGGTCATGCCGTACTTTTGCCGGAACAGTTCGTAGAAGTGGGTGCGGTTGGTAAATTTGAGTTGTAGGGCGATCTCACTGACGGAAAGTGTTGTTTCCCGCAGCAGCCGTTCAGCCTTCTGGAAACAGAAGGTCATGCCGTAATCGAAAAGACACAGACCGGTGCGGCGCTGGACGATGGAATTGAGGTAGCTGCCATTGTAATTCAAAAGCCGTGCCAGTTCGCTGCGAGGCAACCGACCATCTGTATCTTCCAGCAAACGGCTGATACGCAGAAAGAGCAGGCTTTCGGGGCTGCTGCTCAGGTGCACCGGAGTTACATAGAACCCGGACGACAGAAAATCGAACAGTTCGCAAAGTGCGCCCTTTAAATAATAGGTGGCGGCGGTACTGGGTTCGTGCAGGATGTGGGTCATGCGGGCGATGAGCGTTGTCAGGGTTTGAACGCTATCGGTGTTTTCCGGTGTGGGGAAAAGGTCCTGATATTCCTTTCGGAGATCCTGTCCCAGATTGGCCAGCATGAACTGCAAAACGGGATTTTCCGGCAGATGACGCTCGGCTTCAAATAATTGCAGGGGTGCAGATTCCGTCAGGCTGCGGACAAAATCTACGGATAGACCAATAAAACAGAGCTTGGCGGGGCCAATGAAGCGTTCGTTATGGAGGATGCTGCGGTTTACCAGACAACAGGTTCCGGCACGGTAGGGGTATTCTTTTTCCTCGATCTGTTGGATGACCTCCCCTTCCAACACCAGCATCAGTTCAAAATAATCGTGGCGGTGCAGCGGACGGGAGCTGAGGGCACGGAATAAAGCATCCATAGAGTTTTCATGCAGCCAGCAGCCATTCGGTGAGAACATCTGAATGCTGTATTGGTCGGTTTCTCCCAGACCGGTACAGGACTCCAGCGTGATCTGCACCGGGGACATGATCTTGTAGAAGGTAGAGAGCTGACTGCCCCGGTTTTCAACCTCCAAAATATTCTCATAGCTGGTGGAATCCGGTTTCATGAAAGAGTCTCCTTTTCCGCAATGTGCGAATATGATACAATCTGATGGATGCGGCACACGATGCTGTCATTGTGGAATGTGAACGGAATTGCTAAAATATAGGCACAATACAAAAACATTCTGTAAAAGCTGTGCGGCCGATGGCTTTATTATAGAGTGATTTTGAAAAAATGTAAAGCGACAGACGCATTCTGTCGCCGTGAATGATACAGCACATCTTGAAAGGAGAATCCCCATGTCTGCTACTGCAACGACAGAGAAAAAATATCTGAAATGGTATCAGAAGCTGGCCTACGGTTCTGGCGATCTGGCCTCTAACTGCTCCTATGGTCTGGTTTCCAGCTTTGTACTGCTTTATCTGACCGGAACACTGGGTCTGGACAGCGCCATCATTGGCTCTTTGATGCTGGCTTCCAAGGTTCTGGACGGCATCAGCGATGTGATCTTTGGCACCCTGATCGACCGCACCCACTCCAAGCTGGGCAAGGCACGTCCGTGGATGCTGTTTGGTCAGGTAGGTGTTTCCCTCTGCCTGTTTTTGCTGTTTGCCATCCCGGCTGGCAGCACCACCATGCAGTATATCTACTTCTTCATCGTGTACACGGCACTGAACGCAGTGTTCTATACTGCCAACGGCATTGCATATTCCTCTCTGGTAGCACTGATCACCAAGAACAACAATGAGCGTGTGCAGCTGGGCTCCTTCCGTTTTATGTTTGCGGTCGTCACCAACATCTTTATGGGCTTTGCCGTTACCGGCATGGTGGAGAAGTTCGGCAGCGGTGCTGCAGGCTGGCGTACCACGGCTCTGATCTTCGCGATCGTTGGTCTGGTGGTCAACACCATCAGCTGCCTTGCAGTTAAAGAGCTGCCGGAGGAAGAACTGAGCGGCAACACCAGCGAAGCCGCAGAGGAAGGCAAAGCAGTTGCCGAGGAGAAAAAGCATGGCTTTGCCGAGACCGCTAAGATCCTCGTCCACAACAAGTATTACCTGATGATCCTTGCCATCTACATCGTGTACTATATCATGAGCAACCTGACCACCGGTGCCGGTGTGTTCTGCGCCACCTATTACTGGGGCGATGGCAGCCTGCTGGGTCAGTTCTCCATGATGAAGATGTTCCCTGTTATCATCGCACTGGCCTTTGCGCCTGTCCTCATCAAAAAGACCGGCAGTATGCAGAAGGTCAACTTCTGGGGCTACGCCATCAGCAGCGTGCTGGGCATTCCCATGATCTACTTTGCCATGCAGAAGAATCTCTCCATGTTCCTGCTGTTCATGTTCATCAAGGGCATCTTTGCAGGTACCCTCAGCGGCTCTTTGAACGCTCTTATTGCTGAGGCCAGCGGCTACACCACACGCACCACCGGCGTCCACATGGACGGTATGATGTACAGTTGCTCCTCTCTGGGCGTGAAGGTCGGCGGCGGCATCGGTACTGCGGCTGTGGGTTGGCTGTTGAAGCTGGGCGGCTTTGTGGGCACCGCAACGGTCCAGAGCGAAAGCGCCATTCGGATGATCTTCAACCTGTACATCACCTTCCCCTTTGTGATCGGCATCATTATTACAGTGCTGCTGGCTTTCCTGGATGTGGAAAAGGCCAATAAGAAGTGGGATGCTGAACACCAGAAAGAGGCACAGGCATGATTCGACAGAATTTCAACGCAGATTGGACGGTAGAAAAGGGCGATGGCAATTCCCGGATGAATTCCTTTCTGGGAAATACCCAGACCAAAACCGTGCATCTGCCCTACGATGCCATGATCCATGAAGCCCGCACCCCGGACACGAAAAACGGTGCACAGACCGGCTTCTACCCCGGCGGCGAGTACATTTTTCAGAAGCATTTCACCGCACCGCAGGCGTGGCAAGGCAAGCCGGTGTCCCTCGTATTTGAGGGCGTGTACCAGACGGCGCTGGTCTACCTGAACGGCTGGCTGCTGACCCGGAACGTGAACGGCTATGCGGAGTTTACCGTGGAGGCTGGTCCCTACCTGAAATATGGTGCCGACAACCTGCTGAAGGTCATTGCAGATAACAGTCTGGAACCCAACAGCCGCTGGTATACCGGCAGCGGCATCTACCGCCCGGTGCGGCTGCTGGTGGGCAACAAGGTCTATCTGCCGCAGGATACCGTGCGTATCACCACCCGGGAGGCGGACGAGGGCTTTGCCCTGCTGGATGTGACGGCACAGGTGCAGTCTGCCAGCACCGTTACAGAACGGGTGACCCTGCAGCAGACCATCTGCCGGGAGGGCACGGCAGTGCTCACCGACCGGCAAAACCTCCTGCTCCAACCAGGCGAAAGCAGAACCGTCTCCTTCCGGTACTGCGTGGACAGCCCGGCTCTGTGGAGCCCGGAGAACCCCAACCTCTACACCAGCACCATGCAGGTGCTGGAGGGCGAGGAAGAACTGGACCGGGAAGAGACCAGCTTCGGCATCCGTACCCTGAGCATCGATGCAGCCCATGGGGTACGCATCAACGGGCAGACCGTCAAGCTACGGGGTGCCTGCATCCACCACGACAACGGCATTCTTGGTGCAGCTACCCTGCCCGATGCCGAGGAGCGCCGCATCCGTCAACTGAAGGAAGCGGGCTTCAACGCCATCCGCTCCTCCCATCACCCGGCAGGGCGGGCGCTGCTGGATGCCTGCGACCGGTACGGTGTGCTGGTAATGGACGAGCTGAGCGACGTATGGAACGTGCGGAAAAACCCCTACGACTATGCTCTGTACTTTGAGCAGGACTGGAAGCCCACCATTCAAAAGATGGTGGCCAAGGATTACAACCATCCCAGTGTTATTTTGTACTGTGTGGGCAACGAGATCTCCGAGGCTGGCTCGGAAAGCGGAGCAGAGACCAACCGGCGGCTCTGCAATACCTTCCGGGAGCTGGATCCCACCCGCTACACCACCAACGCCCTTAACGGCCTTATGGCAGCCGGTTACCGCCTGCGGGAGATCATGGGGGATGTGATGCGAAAGTTCCCGGCACAGCCCGGTCCTTCCGGCGGCGATGGCGGCGGCAGCAATGCGCTGAACAGTTTTATGAGTCTGATGTCCGGGGAAAAGGGCGATTACTTTGCCACCCATCCGCTGCTGACTGAGGCGCTGTCCGGCTGCGAGGATTCCTGCGATGTGATCGGTCTGAACTACCTTACCGGACGCCATGTGCTGGAGCATGAACTGCACCCCCACAAGGCAGTGCTGGGCACCGAGACTTACCCGGCAGACATCGTGCGGCTGTGGCGCATCGTGGAGGAGAATCCTCACATGATTGGCGACTTCACATGGGCTGGCTACGATTATCTGGGGGAGGCAGGCTGCGGCATCTTCCATTACGATGGTGGTGCCAACTTCAGCAGCATTTACCCGGAACGCACCGCCTACATTGGAGATCTGGATCTGCTGGGCAACCGCCGCCCCATCAGCTATCTGCGGGAGATCGTTTACGGTCTGCGGAAGGCACCCTATCTGGCAGTGCTGCGAATGGAACACAACGGTCAGACCTCCAGCAAAACGCCTTGGATGTTCAAGGATAACCTTTCCAGTTGGACATGGCCCGGTTTTGAGGGACAGACGGCTTCGGTGGATGTGTACTCCGCCTCGGAGGAGGTGGAGCTGTTCCTGAACGGAGCTTCTCTGGGCCGCCGTGCCATGGTGGATTTTACCGCCACCTACAGTGTGCCCTACACTCCCGGCGAGCTGAAGGCTGTGGGCTATACCGGCGGTGTGTGTGACGGCGAGTTCACGCTGCGCACCGCACAGGATGCACAGATGACCCTTACAGCAGATCGTAAGACCCTGCAAGCTAACGGCGAGGATGCCGCCTTTGTGATGATCCAATTCGTGGATGCAAATGGCACCGCAGATCTGCACACCAAGCACACCCTGAAGGTGGAGTTGGAGGGTGCAGGCATTCTGGAAGCCGTAGGCAGCGCAAACCCCTGCTCCGAGGAGCGTTACGACACCCCGGAAAGCGAGACCTTTGACGGCTGCTGTATGGCGGTGATCCGCGCAGGAGAAGCTGCGGGCGAAATTCATCTGACCGTCACAGCAGATGACAGCGTTCAGAAGCAGCTGACGATCCTGATTCAGGAAGCAGAGGGCTGAATCTCAAAAAGCCGGTGAAGGCTCAAAACAAAAACAGGGTGCGCCCCTGAATAGGACGCACCCTGCCAAAGACCACAGACGATAACGATATGTACAACAGGGCGTTCCCCGTAGCAGAGTTCCCATAAAACAGTATTTGCAAAAGCTCCCGAAATGGGGAAGATTTGGCGTGACTTCGGTCACGCCTTTTCTTTTGCTTCCAGTTCATCCAGAGGGATGTACCCCAGCCCATCGTACTTGATATGGATGTGCTGCACCCGCTTTCCGCTGGACTTATCCGGGGCATCCACATAGATGGCCGACACCAGTTCACGGAGAGCATAAGGGGTGAGTTCTTCAATATGAACGTACTTGTGCGCTTTCTGGACGAACTTTTCAATATTCTCGATCTGCTGTTCCTGTACTTCAATTTCCTGCTGGATGGAGAGAACTTCCTCTTCCAGCTGCTTCTGTTCGGCATCGTAGCTCTGACTCATCATGTCAAAGCGTTCATCGCTCAGCTTTCCGCTGGCGTTATCCTCGTAGATTTTCATGAACAGCCGTTTGAGGTCTGCAATCCGCTTCTCATTCCGGGCAAGCTGCTTCTTCAGGACGGTCAGCTTTTCGGTGCTTTCCACCCGAAGCTGCTCCTCCATGACCTTGCGGAAGTAGTCCTCATGACAGAGGATGTAGTCCGTCACCCGCTGAACATGGCTTAGCACACGGCCCTCCAAAACCTTTACCCGGATGAAGTGTCCCTTGCACTTGCTCCCGTTCTTCTTGTGCAGAGAGCAATCAAAGAAGTCTTGACTGAAGTCCCTGTTGTTGGACGAACCATATTGCATCTTGGAACCGCAGTCAGCGCAGTAGACCATACCGGAGAAAATGCTGCTCTTGCCTGTCCGGGTCATGCGGTGACGCTGGTTACGAATCTCCTGAACCTTTTCAAACACATCATCGTCAATAATGCGCTCATGTGTATCCGGGAAGATAGCCTGATTTTCCACAGGATTCAGATGTCTCTTTTTATCCCAGATAGAGTTAGTATAGGTCTTGAAGTTGACTGTGCAGCCAGTGTACTCCCGGCGTTCCAGAATCAAACTTACTGCTCTTTTATCCCAGCGGTAAGGGTCTTCCGGGGCAGGTGCGTTTGTACTCCGGCCATGGCTCAGCTTGTAGGCGGTGGGAGTCAGAACTTTGTCCACCCACAGTTGGTTTGCAATTTGGGTCGGGCCACGTCCCTCCATGCACATGGAGAAGATGCGCTTCACAATCGCAGCCGCTTCCGGGTCAACAAGCCAATGCTTCGGGTTCTCCGGGTCTTTCACATAGCCGTAGGGGACATTGACCGTCAGCGGTACTCCACGCTCTCCCTTGGCCTTCTGGACAGCCCGAATCTTGCGGCTGGTATCGCGGGCGTAAAACTCGTTGAACCAGTTCTTAATGCCCGCAAAATCGTTGTTTACGCTGTTCGGGTCAATGGTGTCGTAATTGTCGTTAATGGCAATGTAGCGAACGCCATACTGGGGAAAGGTGAAGTTTGTGTACAGACCCGTCAAGGCAGAGTTGCGCCCCAGTCGGGACAGGTCTTTCGTGATAACGATTCCTACACGCCCTGCTTCGATCTCGACCAGCATACTCTGAAAGCCGGGGCGGTCATAGTTCGTGCCAGAATAGCCATCATCAACAAAGAACACCGGGTTCGAGAAGTGGTTCTTTTTAGCGTAGTCCAAAAGGATATCCTTCTGGTTCTCGATAGAAAGGCTTTCGCCGAGTCGCTCGTCCTCCTGCGACAGTCGGCAGTAAAGTGCGGTGATTTTATTCGTTGCTCCAGACATTGTTGTGTCCTCCTTACTCTGTGGAGCAACTGTCGGTACAGGATTGGTTACCGGGTCAAGTATAGCAGAATTGGACGCAGTTGTCATTCGTCTGCACCCTCATCTTCAAATTTTTGCTGGGCGTTCTTGGCAACAATGCGCTCCAGCTTCTTCAAAAAGGACTCCTTGCCCTCATAGCTGCCGGTCACGGTGTAGGTGGTGTGACCGACTTTCTCCGTGGTGGTCAGTTCAGGAATCCAGAATGCAGACAGGTTCTTGACATGGAGATTGCCGTTCTCATCTACATAGGAGCCGTGCTTCTTCTGCTCTTCGGTCAAGGGCTGCCGCTTGAAATAGATTTCATTTTCGGAGATGCTCACGGTTTCGCTGGCCTGCTCCTTCGGGGTATCGTCATACAGCTGGGCGAAAAATGCCAGTGCATCTTCGGGTGAGTCTTCCTCCATGAGCTGCTCGAAAACTCGCTGTTCCTCTGCCGAGAGGTTGTTCCATGCGGCTTCCAACTCCTGCTCGTTGGCTGCGTTGACAAAGGCTTCGATTTCTTTTTTCATGGTGCATCCTCCTTTGGCTGCGGAAAGCGTTTTTTCAAAAAGTATGGGTTTTCGTGAGAGCAAGAATCGTCCCGTGGCCACAAATTTTCAATACTCGAAAATTTCCTGTCCCCTTTGGGACTGTTTCTTGTTGGGGCGTGCCTGCCCCAAACCCTGCTTAGAGCGAGTACGGCAAACTAGAAGTTTGGGTTACGAGTGTCCATTCTCATCGCTTTCGGGCGGACGAACATAACGCAACATTTCTTCTTCACAGGCGCCAAATTCCAAATAATTGGCTTTTGCTTCGTTTAGAGTTATTCCGTGGTTTGAGTCGCTGGGGTCATCATCAGAAGCAATAAATGGATCGTTTTCCCAAAAGCAAACGGGGCAAATATACCCGCAGTCTTCTTCCGGTGGAACAGTATAGGTAAAATGCCCACAACATGGACATTGATGTTTTTTCAAATATGCTCACCTCTGCAAGTACTATTTTATCGAGTTTAGCTAGTCGCGCTATTTGGTATATGGCTCTGTGTCTTTTCCATCATATACAACGACCCTAATGTCAGCAGCTACACCAACATCCGCATGAATACCCACCGTATATTCTTTATCCGTAACATTCGTAAAAGAATAAAAACTGTTCGCCGGAATATTGTCAGATACGACTTCCTGTTCACCTTCGCAAAGCAAATGAACTACAATGTCAAAATCATTTTTATTTTGAATTGTTAGTGTACCTGTTTTGGATAAAACTTTTACATCAGAGTATGTGATTACATACTTAGCAGAAGTTGATTCTTCTGTACAGGTCACAGAGCAGTCCCACTGTATTGCTGCCTTTGCCTTTCTATAGGATTCCGAAGACCGGTATGCAGAAAATACAATAATTGCAGCTACAGCAAGAATCCCAATGATAACAGACACTATTGTTGCTTTTTTCTTCATAATCTTTGCCTCCGAAAATTTCGATTTACTGGGCTAAGCCGAGTATACCATACTCTCCGATGAAAGAACACCCCTATATAGGAGAACTTGGCCGTTTTATTGCGTACGTGCGTACCAACTTCTCCCGTACGCACGTACACAGCGATTTGCTCGAAACGCACCCTATACAGCCGTTCCCCCTCGGAGAGCCCACTACACTTTGCAGACCGCAGGGATGAAAGTGTCATAGTGGGTTATTACACTTCCGCAGAAGTGCCTTCTCCTCGCCGCAGACAGCCGGGTGTGCCTTTTGTGAGAGCTTTCTGTGCGGCGAATCTACATCGCCCACAGGCGATGTAAGCAGGGATTCCAAAGGGGCGCAGCACCCTTGGCACACGACTTTGGTACAAAGTCTAGTGTGTTACACCTTTCCAGAGATGTACACGTTCCTGAAATGCAAAAAGCCCCATACCCAACACCTTAACGGTGCGGACATGGGACTTGATGCTTCCTCGGCCTAGCCGGGTACTCCGTAACCAATCCTGACAGGCAGTTGCCGTGTCATTTTTCGAAAACTGTTTTACGGATACCCAGCAGTCGGGAACGCTCTGTTTCTCTTTGTTGGCGGTGTGATGAGCCTGTTCCGCCTGCCACGCGGCAAACTCCCGCTGGCCTTCCTCGCTGTTCCAGCAGGCAAGGATGGCCGGGTAGAATGCCCGTGCCAGACGGTCAATGACTTCATCGGGATAAGGGGAAGTGTTTGTGGACTTTTTCTTTTTGTTCAAACGCACGCTCCTTTGGACATCGGTAAACAGCATACCATGTGCCTGTTGTTATGCTGTCTGGTCTTTAACATCTGCGAGTGCGGCTTCCAGAGAAGTAAGATAGTCCTTATGCTTGTGAATGATCTCCAGAATCACATCACGCTGTGCATTATCGGGCATCTGCTCCAACTGGTAGTTGAACGAAATGCGGAAACGAGTAGTGAGTTCTTCCAACGCCACATACTCATACCGTACATCCTCCGGGTAAGCATCGCTGTCGTAAATCGATTCAAACTTTCGGAATGGCATGACAGGAGCTTTGCCCGGAACGCGAATCACACCGTCAGCGTCAGGCTTCGGTTCCACCTTCAGCTCCGGGTGCAAAATATCCTGCAAGGTCTGTGCGCGGTCATAGCAGGCAACCTTGGCAAGGCGGTGCATATCCGCCTTAGACACTTTCGTCTGTCCGGACAGAATGCTCTGTTTTAGACCCGGCATCAGTTCTTCCGCAATCTCCACGCCTTTCATATACCTCGAGGCGCGGATAACGGTGTCCTTGCTCACTCCGTTTTCTTCTGCGATTCGGTCGCAGGTCTTGGTGCTGTCGATCAAGTTCGCTTTTAGCGAACTTGATTTTGCATCGGTGCTTTTGCGGTCACCGCCGTGCGCAGCTTTTTCGGCTTCGTACTGTTTGCCCATCAGGTAGTACTTCTGCTCCGGGGTCAGATTACGCCGCCCCAACTGATTCTTGCAGATCCATGCGAGGACTTCTTCTCTGCTTTCAAACGGGAGCGGCATGGTAGAGAAATAAATCTCCGGGTGCTTCTGAAGAATCGCATAACGGTTGTGACCATCAACAAGGGTGTTACCCCAAAGGATCAAAGGAGAAATCAGCTTGCCTTCCTTGAGAATGTTTTCTTCAAGCTGCTTAAATTCATCATCGGTCAGAGGAGGAATCTGGGACTGGAACTCCGGGTCAATTTTCAGATTGATCATACGCACACTCCTTTATCTCTCCTGCTGCGTCTGTTCTTCCTCCCGGAAAAAGGACGCAACATTCTGCTTTGCGGTTTTCAGTTTGAGCAGTTCTTCCTTAGCTTCCTTGTACTGCTCGTAGAACTTTGCCTTTTCGGATGCCAGCTGCGCATACTCGGCTTCCAGCTTTTTCGGGCTGGGCAGCTTGGTGACGTTGCTTGCCTTGAAATAGGCTGCTGCTGCCCGGTACGCTGTCAGCTCTGCACGGTGCTGCTCCTCAAAGGCTGCGGGTCGTTTGGCAGTCTTTAACTGCTGTGCGATTGTCTTGGTGCTGGTGTAGGCTGCGACATGATAGCGCAGCTCTTTGTTGGCCTTCATGCGACCTTCGAGGTCTTTCACCACCGCCAGTGCGTCGTGATACTTGGTTTCCAGTTCAGCGATGCGCTGGTTCAAGGCGTCCTCGTCGGTCAAGCCCTTTTCCTGCAGAAGCTTCACGGTCTGTGCCATAACTTTGAGATTGTGTTTCGTGAGCCAACGCTTATAGCCGATGCCCTTGCCCTCGGTCATCCTCGACTGGATGTCGATCAGTTTCCCGATGGTATCCTGCTTGAACTGTGCCTTGGGTTTGCGTTCGGCGTTTGCCTGCAACGTGGCAAGCACTGCCGCCTTATCGAATTTGTCCCCGAGATGTTTCGCCCGGATGAACTTCGTTCTGCCAGAGGGCAGATAGCTGAGCTGTCCACGGCTTTCCTTGACGGCAATGCCGTACTGCTGCATGAGCTTGTCAGAGAAATCTTCAAAGCTGGTGGCACGGTACAGCACCGAAGAAATCTGTTTCCGCAGGGTATCTTTTACGGTTTCAAACTTCTTCTGCTTGGGCGGCTGTCCGGCTGCGGTGAGGGCTGCGTTTTCACGGTCAAGTTTCAACTGGCCACGCCTGCGCGCCCAATACTCGGCTTCGCTCACGCGCTCTTTCGAGCCGTTGAGCAGGTCGATCTGGTACAGTCCGGCACCCTCGCACAGCTCCATGACCTCAACACGCAAGTGCCGCATGGTCTGGGCTGTGCTGGAGTGTTTCATGCCCTCTAGCCAGTCGCGGGGCTTCTGCATATAGGGCTTGCGCTCCACCTCTCGTGTTCGGACGCTGCCGATCACGATGTGGACATGGATGTTTCCCGAATGGTTGTGCCCATCCGGGTGAGTGCAGACGATGGCAGGATGACCGGGGAAGTTTTCTTCGCAGAATTTCAGGCCAAGTGCCTGTGCCTTTTCCATGGTCAAGCCGTTGTCGGCTGCATCTCTTGGGTCAAAGCTGATGATATACTGGTGGCTTTTGATATCACCATGCTGGGTGTTCTTGCCATACTTGCGGTTTGCCAGCAGACAGGCCGTTGCAAACGAGAAATCGCCGCACTCAAGGGTGTCGAGCAGGTAGGATTCCCGCAGCTTCGGCTTGCCCTGTTCATCCAGAAGTTGCTTCCCGGTGAACGCATCGTGCTGGTAAATGAGGTACGCTTCGATGGCGGTGTAGTCCGAGTTTTTAGAGGCGATATGCTTGAGCGTTGCCATACAGTTCACCCAGAACTTTCTCGGCGCTGAGCCGGAATGCAGTCAGGTCTGCAAGTTCGTCAAGGAGTTTCGCCCGGATCTGCTCGGTGTCTGCACCGCCGGAATTGAAGTGCCTTGCAAGCTGGTTGAGGTTGGTGCCCACCTTGCTGCACTGGGCAAGCAGGGTGGAAACAGCGGTCAGGGTTTCTTCTCCGCCGCCGGCAACGATGACCGTTTTCTCGATCTTGACGTTGTGGATGGCACGGCGGATAAAAGTGGAGAGGGAGAGATTCAGGAGTTTGCAAGTGAGTTCCAGTGACGCTTTTTCCTCCGCTGTCACACGGAACTTGATGACGTGCGTTTTGTTGTTCGGCGTGTCGTGGTGCTGGGAATTGCTAGGAATCGGTTGAACATTCGTTTTGGTCATTGTACCTCCTGTCTGTTCGATAACTCCTCGGTGAAGTTATGTAAAGCACGACACGCCGTTGCTGTTCGCACCGTCAGGTGCGAACCATGAGCAGGGTTTGGGGCAGGCACGCCCCAACAAGATCACTT
>ENA-UOJJ01001065-UOJJ01001065.1-human-gut-metagenome-genome-assembly--contig:-CS66-NODE-1065-length-42680-cov-11.394346_pt1 | contig 42680 bp, 48 predicted proteins | sample MGYA00242343_ERZ723890 | MGnify/ENA metagenome assembly ERZ723890
GGAACAGCGGCGATTGCAACAGCGGCAATCGGAACAGCGGCGATTGGAACAGCGGCGATTGGAACAGCGGCGATTGGAACAGCGGCGATTGGAACAAGTGCAGCTTTTCCAACGGGTGCTTTAATACGGTTGAACCGAAAATTTACCTGTTCAATAAGCCGTCTGACTGGACTTATAGGGATTGGCTGAATAGCGATGCTCGTTATCTTCTGAATCAGATTCCGGGTGATGTTCTTGAATATGTGTGGTTCGAGGATATGACGGATGAAGAAAAGGCAGCGCACCCGGAAGCCAAAGTTACAGGCGGTTATCTGAAACAGCTTGACAATTCCGAATGTGGTTCTATTTGGTGGCGTGGGCTTAATGACTATGAAAAATCCATTATCAAGGCAATTCCGAACTTTGACAAAGAAATCTTCAAAGAGATCACCGGGGTTGATGTTGATATGGAATAAGGGGGTGCTGATATGCAGCTATTCCCCCACCAACAAAGAGCCTTGCAGGAAACAGAGAAATTCAACCGGGTTGCCTATTACCTTGATATGGGTTTAGGGAAAACCTTTGTAGGCAGCGAAAAGGCGAATTCATTTCCTGAAAATATCATTCTGATTTGCCAAAAATCAAAAATTCAAGATTGGGTTGAACATTTCCGGCAGTATTACCCTATGGGGGTGTTTGACCTGACGGACAAAAAGCAGTTTGAAGAATTTCAAGGTACAGTCGGAAGATTTGTAGGCGTGATTAACTACGATTTAGTGTTCAGGCGTTCATATTTTGCCCATATAAGCGGTTTTACCCTTGTACTTGATGAAAGTTCCATTATCCAAAATGAAACCGCTAAACGGTCAAAATTTATCCTGAAAATGAAGCCTAAAAATGTGATCCTTCTTTCCGGCACACCAACAGCCGGGAAGTATGAAAAGCTTTGGTCACAGCTTCACCTGTTAGGATGGGAAATCAGCAAAGACCTGTTCTATAAACAGTATGTTGAAATCGAGTGGATCGAGGATCATAACAGCGGATTCAGGATTCCCCAAATAGTGGGCTATAAGAATGTTGACCGCCTGAAACAAAAGCTGGCTGAACACGGGGCAATTTTTATGAAATCGGAAGAAGTCTTTGACCTTCCCGAACAGGTAGTAATTCCGGTGTATTCCAAACCAACAAAGGAATATAGAAAATTCATGCGGGATGCAGTTATTACCATTGATGGGCGGGAATTCATCGGGGACACCATTCTTTCAAAGCGGATATATGCCCGGATGATGTGCAGCTATTTGAATAAAGGACGGGTGGCAGCCTTTAAGGATTTGGTGCAATCCACGGAAGAACGGTTGATTGTGTTCTACAACTTCAATGAAGAATTGAACATGATGCAGGAAGCGATTGCCGAACTGGAAAGACCTGTTTCTATTGTGAACGGCAGCATTAAGGATTTGGATTCTTACGAATTTGCAGGCGATTCAATTACATTCGTCCAGTATCAAGCCGGGGCTATGGGGCTGAATTTGCAGAAAGCAAACAGGATTATTTACTTTTCCATGACGGATAGAAGTGAACTGTTTGAACAGTCCAAAAAGCGTATTCACCGCATAGGGCAGAAAAAGCCTTGCTTCTACTATCAAATGATTTGCCCAGGTACGGTTGAAGAAGATATTCTTCACACTTTGGAACTTAGAAAGGATTATACCGATGAACTATTCAAGAAGTATCAAGAAAGCTTCGATAGGTAGAAGGATCGTGATTTCATGGCTGATTGTGGCAGCCGTCTTTTCACTGATAGGCTTGGGGATCGGTGTTCTTATCCCCCAAAGTGGGGCGGCTGACATAGAGCCGGAAGAAGTTTCCCCTGATGTGCTTATCTACGGTGCGCCGGACGGAAAAATCTATGAAGGTGGATTCCCTGAATCCTACGAACTGGAAAATGATTTTGTGTTTACCACGGAGATTCCCGTCACCTTTGGGGAAGATTTGCAGGAATTCACCTATTATCTATCCGCAGCCTATGACATTGATTATACCCTTGTTCTTGCGATTATCTCAAAGGAAAGTGCTTTTATGCCGGATGGTATCAGTTCAACAAATGATTATGGATTGATGCAGATCAACGCTTGCAACCATGAATGGCTTACAGAAGAACTTGGTATCACGGATTTTATTGATCCTTATGAAAATATCAAAGCCGGGTTGTTTATCCTTCGTGGGTTGTTTGAAAAGTACGATTCTACTTCAAAAGTCCTGATGGCTTACAACATGGGTGAAAGTGGTGCTTCTAAGCTATGGGAACAAGGGATATTTGAAAGTAATTATTCAAAAGATGTGCTGCAAAGACAGGAAACATATCGCCAAATTTTAGGATGGGCGGCGATTGAAGGGAGTGCTGAAAATGATTAAGTGTAAACAGATTATGGGCGGTGAAAAGCCCGATTGTGGCAAAGAAATTTGCTGCTATGAATGTGAACAGCGTGAAGGTTGTGTCAACGCTTGCAACTACTATGAGGATGAACCGGAAAGGGCTTCTGAATGTGAAGATAGGTTCAATGATGAAAATGCCCTTGTGACAATGAAGCAGGAAGCGGCAGGGGTTATCAAGGCGATTGCCAACCTGACTTTGCAGAAAAAGGCGATTGAGGATCAGGAAAAAGCTATGCGGCAGCAGTTACAGGCGGCAATGGAGAAATACGGGGTGAAAACCTTTGAGACAGAGGAAATCAAGTTCACCTATGTTGCCCCAACAACCCGCACCACTATTGACAGCGCAAAGCTGAAAAAAGAAATGCCGGATGTGGCAGCTAAGTATTCCAAAACTTCCAATGTTTCCGCTTCCGTGAAAATCACGGTAAAGGGGTGATGAAGTGGCAGAAGAAAAACTTTTCGAGGGGCGGATCAAGAAATACTTTCATTCCGTGGGGATTTATCCGGCTGGATTTCCCACGGATAGAATGAAAGCTCCTATGGTCGGATGGTACACCAAAATTTGGGGCGGCGGTTTTCAGAAATCCGGCATACCTGATCTTATATGTTGTGTGAATGGGGTTACGGTGGCTGTTGAAATCAAGGCTTCCAACGGTAGACCTTCCGAATTGCAAAAACTGAATGTCAGCCGGATCAATCATTCCGGGGGCGTTGGGGTGTTCCTTTACCCGGAAGGGTTTGAACAATTCAAAGAACTTTTGAAAGGGGTGATAAATTGCGGTACTCACATTCCAGCGTTGATTGCTTTGAAAAATGCAAATTCAAGTACAAAATGCGATATTTGGACGGGATAACCGCCGACACACCAGCGGAAGCAGACAACCCCTTGATTTTGGGAACAGCCTTACATACAGGCATTGAACGCAGCCTTGAAGAAGCACTTCACGAATACGCTTTCAGCTTCCCTATTATCACAGATGAACATATCCATGAAATGATGAAGCTTGAAACGGTGATCCCGCTTGCAAGGTTGGCAATTCCCAAAGGTGGAAAATTTGAGGTTGAGATCAAGGACGATGATTTCCACGGATTCATTGATTACCTTGTCCCTATGGGGTGGATGCCAAAGGATGCTTATACAAATCCGTATGGGGAAAGCGTTGATATATTCGATATTTACGATTTCAAGTATTCAAACAATGTTTCCGGCTATAAGCAGTCCAACCAACTTCACCTGTACAAATATTTCTTTGAGCGGGACAACCCCGGAAAGAAAATCCGTGATATGTACCTTATGTTTGTCCCAAAGGTATCTATCAAGCAGAAGAAAACTGAAACCTTGGTGGAATTCAGGCAACGCCTGAAAGGTGAATTGTCAAAGGTTGAAGTAAAAATTGTTCAAATTGGGTTCAATCCCCAAAAGGTGATTGATTTCCTGTTTGGAATAAAAGCGGTGAATGAGGAAACAGAGTTCCCGCAGGCAAATAAAAGCTATCTTTGCCGCTTTTGTGAATTTCAAGATTATTGTATGAAAGGATGGGATTACATGATTAAGTTGCCCGAAAACAAAAGAAGAAACCTTGAGGAAGTCAAGAAGCGTGTGCTTTGGATTTACGGTGTTCCGTTTTGTGGAAAAACCACCTTTGCAAACAGTTTTCCCGATCCGCTTATGCTGAACACGGATGGCAATATCAAGTTTGTTGATGCGCCTTATATCCGTATCAGGGATGAAGTGAAGGTTGAGGGAAGACAGACGAAAAGAACGCTTGCTTGGGATGTGTTCAAAGATACGATTTCCGAATTGGAAAAGAAGGAAAACACATTCAAAACGATTGTGGTTGACCTTCTGGAAGATTTGTATGAGCATTGCCGCCTGTATATGTATCAGCAGATGGGGATCACCCATGAATCGGACGATTCTTTCCGGGCATGGGACAAGGTAAGGGGTGAATTTCTGAATACCCTGAAACGCCTTATGAACCTTGATTATGAAAATATCATTCTGATTTCCCATGAGGACACCAGCAAGGATATTACCAAAAAGGGCGGTGATAAAATCACAGCCATTAAGCCGAATTTGCAGGATAAGGTGGCAAACAAGGTTGCCGGCATGGTGGATGTGGTTGCCCGTATCGTGGCAGACGGCGACACCCGCACATTTTCCTTCAAGTCGAATGAAGTTATTTTCGGCGGCGGGCGGCTTAGAGTTACCGCAAAGGATATTCCCCTTGATGTGAACGCCCTGTTTGCGGTTTACGATGAAGCCAATAAGAACGCTGCTTCCGGCGTTGTTCCAGCAGCGACAACCACAGGCAGAGCCACAAGACGGAAAAAGGCAGAGGAAGCCCCCGCAGCAAGCGCAGATAAGCCGCAGGACAGTCCCAAAGAGGAACAGGCGGTAAATGATACCCCTGAACAGGAAACGCCTGTAAATGAGCCGCAGGAAAGCGAAGACGATAAGCCGCCGTTTGATGAAGCTGGAACATGGACACCGGGCGGCGGTGAAGTAGATGATTCCGATCCGCTCAAAGGAAATGTGAACCCCCCGGAAGCACCTGAAACCCCGGCACAGGAAGAAAAGCCCCGCCGTAAGCGTAAGGCAAGAGATTAAAGAAAGGTAGGTACTTAACTATGATGAATCCTTTTGGTTTACCCGATGAAGTAATGGATGCGATTGTAAAAAGCGCAATCCGCAGTCAGATGAGCGGAAGCAGCCGCAACCCGTTTGAGAAGCCGCAGGAAGTTCCGAAACCGAAAGAGGTTGACACGGCAGCAAGGGCGGCTAAGTCTGCAAAGGTCGCAAAAGAACTGTATGTTGCTTATCTGAAAGAAGGATTTTCAGAAGCACAGGCATTTGAACTGACAAAAGGAAATCTTTACACAAAATTCTAAGAAAAGGAAGGTAAATAATCATGGCTAATATTTGGGATGAATTTGATAAGGCGATTGATACAGAAGGGCTTGCAAAGGATGTTGCCGATGCAGCGGAAAACGGGGGACGGCGTGATGTTCCGCATGATACCTATGAAATTGCTGTTCAGAAGTTGGAGCTGACGAAAAGCAAGAAGGGCGATCCAATGGTTACTTGCTGGATGAAGATTGTTGAAGGTGAGTACAAAGGCAGCTTGATCTTTATGAATCAGGTGGTTACACAGGGATTTCAGATTCATATTGTCAATGAGTTTGTGCGTTCCCTAATTTCTGAAATGGCTGATCCGATTGATGTGGAGTTTAAGACATATAACCAGTACGGAAATATGCTGATGGATGTAATGGAAGCCATCGACAACAACTTTGAATATTCCCTTGATTACCGGGAGAACAGCAAGGGTTACAACGAGTTTGAAATCAAGGAAGTTTACGTTCTGGAAGATTAAGCAGCGGGAAGCCGTGGCGGGGAGAAATCCCCGCCCGGTATATCCCTTTTAGGAAGGGGTGAAGAAATGCTTTTCTATGACTTTGAGGTTTTCAAGTATGATTGGCTTGTTGTGGTTATGGATATGACCGCCCGGAAAACCCATGTGATAATCAATTCCCCGGAAGAACTTGAAGCCTTATATAAGGCAAATATAAAGGAAATATGGTGCGGTTTTAACAGCCGTCATTACGATCAATATATTTTGAAAGCGATCCTTTGCGGGTTCGATCCAAAGAAGGTAAACGATTATATCATTGTGCGGGGAAATCCCGGTTGGAAGTATAGCAGCCTTTTCAAGCAGTTCCCCCTTCTGAACTATGATGTGATGCTTGGGACAGACAGGGGCTTGAAATCCTTTGAAGGGTTTATGGGGAATGATATTAAAGAAAGTTCCGTTCCCTTTGATATAGATAGAAAGCTGACGGAAGAAGAAATTGCCGAAACCGTGAAATACTGCAAGCATGATGTTTCCAATACGGTTCAGGTATTCTTGAAGCGAACGGAAGAATTTAATACCATGATGTATTTCATTAAGCACTTCAATCTTCCGATTGATTTTATTTCAAAGACGAAAGCGCAGCTTGCGGCTGAAATCTTGGGCGGTAACAGGAAGGGGCAGGATTTTCACGATGAATTTGATTTCCCAATTTTGGATTGCCTTGACCTGAAAAAATACCGCTTCATTGCCGATTGGTACAGGCAGCCGGAAAACCACGATTACACCCGGAAGCAGGATAAAGTGATGGTTGCTGGGGTAGAACACACCTTTTCTTGGGGTGGTGGACACGGGGCAAGGGCAAAATATTCATCTTCCGGCATTTTCCTGATTATTGATGTGACTGCCTACTACCCTTCTTTGCAAAAGAAATATCACTTTGGGTATCGGGTTATGAACCACCCTGAAAACTTTGAGTTCATCCACGATTCAAATATTGAATTCAAGCGGAAGGGTGACAAAAAAGCAAGGCAGCCATTCAAGATCATGGACAACGCCATTTCAGGGCAGATGAAGCAAAAGCAATCTTCCCTGTATGATCCCATGAGTAACAATAGCATTTGCATAAATGGACAGCTTTTATTACTGGATTTGGTTGAACACATTGAACCGTATTGTGAACTTATCCAAAATAACACAGATGGTATCATTGTAAAAATCAAGGATTATGATCGGGATTTTGATAAGCTGGATGATATTGTCTATGAGTGGGAGCAGCGTACAGGAATGAAGATGGATTTTGACACCTTCATAGGCGATATATACCAAAAGGACGTAAACAATTATCTTTTGGTTGACCGTGAAACGGGTGCGGTAAAGTCAAAGGGCGGCTATGTGATGAAGCTGAATGACCTTAGTTATGATTTGCCGATTATCAACCGGGCGTTGGTGGATTACATGATAAAAGGTATTCCGGTTGAAAAAACGGTGAACGAATGTGACGATTTGCGTGAATTTCAGCTTGTATCAAGGATTAGCAGTAAGTACACCCACATTCTATACGGCGATAAACCGATAAAAGAAAAGTGTATCAGGATATTTGCTTCAAAGTCAAATTCTGATCCGGGTGTAAAGAAGGTTCACGCCACAACAAAGCGGGCGGCAAAATTGCAGAATTCCCCTGAACATTGCTTCATTTGGAATGATGATGTGAAGGGTGTTTCCGTTCCTGATAAGCTGGATCGGGAATGGTATATCAACTTTGCAAGAAAAAGATTATCAGATTTTGGGGTGATGTGATGGACGATTTACATATTAAGTGGGAAACGGGAAGAATGGTGATCCATTTAGAAAACTTCTTTCCTACCAGTCAGGCAAGGTTGAAAAAGCTTATCAAAATCATTCGCCTTGACTGGCAACATTCAGATGAATTGATTGAAAAATTGAAAGTTTACTTTCAAGAAAAAATCCCGGAAAGTGAAGCTGAATTTCAGCGTTGCGGGAAAAAGTACATGGATTTTAAGCAGCGGGTGGCAGATACCGGGCGAATGGTGCAGAGTAAAAAACGCCCTAACGGTGTTCCGCTGACAAAGGAAGAATTGAAAACCGAAAAAGAGCGGTTAAAAGATTACCGTGAATGGGAAAAGGACTATTTGCGGCAGGCAAAGAAGCACCAGCAGGAAAAGAAACAATACTTGGAACATTTGGAATATCTAAAAAAGGTGTAAGGTGGTGATTGGAATTGTTCTTCAAAGGTTATGTGGAAACCAAAAATAAAAAATGTATTGAGAAATTCAAGGGCAGGACGGATTTCAAGACCTTTGAACAGGTTCAGTCATTGCCGGAGTATGCCGGGATTTTGGCAGCAGAAACGATTTTGATTGATATTGATAATTTTGAGGAATCGGAAATTCTGTTTAACATTGTTCAAGAATTGAAATTGTGTTGCCGGGTGTATAAAACCACACGGGGAAAACACTTCCTGTTCAAAAACAGCGGCGTCACTTCCAATGTAACAGGTAAGCCGGATCGCAGAACGGCAATAGGGTTGATTGCTGATATTAAGCTTGGTACAAGAAATTCCTATGAAGTTCTGAAATATGACGGCAGGCAAAGGGAAGTTCTGTATGATACCGCAGAAAATGAGGAAGCCCAACCCCTTCCCCGCTGGCTTTTTCCTATCAAGTCAAAAATGGAATTCGTTGATATGGATGCCGGGGACGGGAGAAATCAAGCCCTGTTCAACTATATTTTGACCTTGCAGGCGAATGATTTTTCAGTCAGTGATGCAAGGGAAACAATCAGGATTATCAATAAGTATGTGCTGAAAGTCCCGCTGTCTGATAGTGAGATTGAAACCGTTCTTAGGGATGATGCGTTCAAAAAACCCGTATTCTTTTCGGGATCAAGCTTCCTATTTGATAAATTCGCAACCTTCTTGAAGAACAACAACCACATTATCAAAATCAATAATCAGCTTCACATTTACAAGAATGGTATCTATGTTTCCGGCTATTCTGAAATTGAAGCTGCTATGATACAGCATATTCCGCAGCTTAACAGGGCAAAGAGGACAGAAGTTCTTGCCTATCTTGAAATTCTGATCCGTGAGAATACACGGGCGGAAGATGCAAACCTGATTGCCTTTGAAAATGGGTTATATAACATTGTGGATGATTCCTTCATAGAGTTTACCCCGGAACACATTATCACAAACAAAATCAGGTGGAAATATAATCCTGATACTTATTCAAAGCTTGCGGATGATGTGTTAAACCGGATTGCCTGTAACGATCCGCAGATCAGGGCATTGTTGGAAGAAGCCATTGGGTACTGCTTTTATCGCAGGAATGAGCTTGGAAAGGCGTTTATCCTGACCGGGGATAAGTCCAACGGCAAAAGCACCTTCCTTTCAATGGTGCAAAACCTTTTGGGGGAAGAAAATATTGCTTCCCTTGACCTGAAAGAATTGGGGGACAGGTTCAAAACCGCTGAATTGTTCGGAAAGCTTGCGAATGTGGGTGATGATATTGGGGATGAATTCATTGCCAATGCCGCCATTTTTAAGAAGTTGGTAACAGGTGACAGAGTTTCCGCAGAGCGGAAAGGACAAAACCCCTTTGAATTCAACAACTATTCAAAGCTTCTGTTTTCAGCCAATAACATTCCCCGTATCAAGGATAAGACAGGGGCGGTGCAGCGGCGTTTGACAATCATTCCCTTTGATGCAAAGTTCAGTGCTTCCGATCCTGATTTCAACCCTTATATCAAGCACCTGTTAAAGACTGATGAAGTCATGGAATACTTGATAAATTTGGGCATTGCAGGCTTAAAGCGGGTGCTTACCAATAGACAGTTCACGCTTTCAACGAAAGTTCAAAAGGCAATGGACGAATACGAGGAAAGCAACAACCCTATTCTTGGCTTCTTCCGGGAATGTGAAGATGAAGATTTCCAAATTGAGAATGAGCCAACAAACAAGGTTTATAAGCGGTATCAGGAATATTGCCTTGCGAATAGCTTACAGCCTATGAGCAATATTGAATTTTCAAAGCAAGTGAACAGGATTTTGAATATGAAGGTTGTAAATAAAACCATTAAGAATAAAAAATACAGGATTTTCGTTCCGGCAGAGTAAAGAAGGTGAATTTTTTGAATGAGCAGAGAGAGAGAGAGAGAGCAAACAAGGGCTTGACTGGACAGGCAATCAGCGCAGCATTTATACAACCCTTGGGGCTTCTAATCACACGGATAAAGAGCGGCAGCAACATGATTATTACGCCACAGAGCCGAAAGCAATGGAACTTCTACTTGCGGAAGAAGATTTTTCACATGTCATTTGGGAATGTGCTTGCGGTGAAGGGCATTTATCAAAGGTTCTTGAAGAACACGGTTTTGAAGTTATCAGCACAGATTTAATATATCGGGGCTTTGGTGATCCTGAACCGCTGGATTTCCTGAAAGATACCTTGGAAGATTTTGAAGGGGATATTATCACAAACCCGCCTTACAAGTACGCTTTGGAATTTGTTCAAAAGGCGTTGGACAGTGTGCAGCCGGGAAAGAAAGTGGCAATGTTCCTGAAACTGCAATTCCTTGAAGGAAAAAGCCGCAAGCGGTTCTTTCTACATAATCCCCCAAAGGTGGTATATGTCAGTTCTTCCCGTCTTATATGCGCTATGAATGGGGAATTTGAGAAATACCCGTCAAGTGCGGTTGCTTATGCGTGGTTCGTTTGGGAAAAAGGCTTCAAGGGTGATCCTATAATCAAGTGGATAAATTGAAAGGGGCGCAAGATGAACAATCCAAAATATAACAGCGAGGGTTACGCTGATCCTACGGCTTATTATGGAACAAAAGAAATTATCAGAGAGGAAAGCGAAACGGAAAAACGGGCTTATGACCTGATAAAAGTATTGAAATTCATTATTCGTTCATGTGGTTTTGAACTGATTGAACGTGTAAAAATCAAAGACACCAAAACAGGAAAGGAGTTCAGATAATGAATAAATTCAGTGAAGCAGATAGAATTGAACAGTTTGAAAAACTAATGAACCCTTATATTTCAAAAGAATTCAGGAATTGGCTGATTGCCAATGGATTTTTCACAGCCCCGGCTTCTATTCATCACCACGGGGCATATACAGGGGCGTTATTCGATCATAGTTTTGCAGTAACCAAAACGCTTCTTTCCTTCACAGAACGGCTTGGGCTATCGTGGATGAAAGAGCGCAGCCCCTATATTGTGGGTATGTTCCATGATTTGTGTAAGATTGATAATTACACATATTCGGGGAATGAAGCGTGGGAATATAACAATGCAACCCTTCTTCCGGGACATGGTGAAAAGTCGGTGATTATGCTGCAACAGCACATGAACCTTACGGATGAAGAAATGCTTTGTATCAGGTGGCACATGGGGGCTTTTGATGATAAAGAGCATTGGAACAGTTACGGGCGATCCGTGACACATTTTCCGAATGTGCTTTATACTCACACCGCAGATATGGTTGCAGCCCGTATTTTGGGGGTGTAATATGGCGGAACAAATAATTGCAGGAATTATCATACAAGTTTTGATAAGCATAATCCATTCTAATTCATTCAGAATAAAGAAACTTGAACCCTTAGTTAAAAGAAACTTGTCATATAAACTTTTTCTTTTGAAGGAAAAAATCCATAGAGTTAAACGAAACATAAAATGGAAAACTGATAGTTGGGAATGGAAATATGAGTTTTTTCTACTAAAAAGAGATGCCGCAATCAAGACAATAAAAGAAGATGGGGGTTTTACATTATGGGAAAAATTTATGATGGTATTATGGGTTTGGTTGTCGGGGATGCTTTGGGCGTTCCGTTTGAGTTTAAGAAGCGTGACACCTTCAAGGCGGATAAAATGATCGGGTACGGGACTTACAATCAGCCGCCCGGTACTTGGTCGGATGATAGCAGTTTGACACTTGCCACGGTTGCAAGCCTTGGGCGCAAAGGGTGCGTTGATCCGGCTGATATAATGAACAATTTCTTCTTATGGCTGGATGATGGGGCATATACCCCTTATGGGAAGGTGTTTGATGTGGGCGGCAGCACAAGAAAGGCAATTTCAAGATATGCGAACGGCGTTGAACCTTTGAACTGTGGTGGCAAAACCCGCATGGATAACGGCAACGGTGCCTTAATGCGTATTCTTCCACTGGCGTTCATCTCCCATACTGCACAGGATATTTTGAAAGTGGGGAAGCTAACACACGCACATGAAATTTCACAAACAGCTTGCCGCCTGTATGTTCACCTTGCCGGAAAGCTTATTGAAGGAACGCCGATAAAGGAAGCAATCTGTTCTTTGGCTTATCTTCCACCCGTTACACAGATGAAGGAATTTGAACGCATTTCCTATATTGGAGAGTTGAACCGGGATGAAATCAAAAGTTCCGGCTATGTGGTTGATACACTGGAAGCCGCCCTTTGGTGTTTATGGACAACCAGCACTTACAAGGATTGTGTGCTTACCGCCGTGAATTTGGGTGAAGATACTGATACGGTGGCAGCGGTGGCAGGCGGGCTTGCCGGGATTGTTTATGGTTGTGGTGGTAAAAGCGGCATACCTACCCGCTGGATCAATCAGATTGCCCGCAGGGAATGGATTCAGATGCTTTGTGATAATTTTGAAAGTAAATTTTCAAAATAGTATGCGGTTCAAGTTGCAGTTCAAGATTAAGTCAAGTTGTAGTTGTGGGAAGTTGACTTATAAAAAGCCTTATTTTATGCGGGTTTTCGCTGATAAGTCAAGTTAAGTCAAGATGATTTTCAATTTTTTATAAAAACACGATTTTTTAATATCGCTGTTTTGCACTGTTTCAGTAAAAATAAATATAGAATAATTATCTTCCGTATCTTGACTTAACTTGAACTGCACGATTGAAAAAGCCTTTGTTTATCAGGGGTTTTAAGCAAGTCAAGATAAATTCAAGTTAGGAAAGGAAGTTGTACCATGCGGGCGAAAGAATATTTGCAGCAGTTACGGCGGTTAGATACCGTCATAGATCAGAAAATCAAGGAATTAGACGATTTGAAGGTAAAATCAACCTGTATCGGCGGGTTTGATTATTCCAAAGAACGAGTGCAGACAAGCCCTTCCGGTGATGCGCCGTATGTAAGGACGGTAAGCCGGATTGTTGATTTGAATGAAGAAATCAACAGGGAAATTGATGATTTTGTTGACCGGAAGCACAAGATTATCAATCAGATTCAGGGGTTAGATAATCCTAATTATATTAAGCTTCTGTTCAAGCGATATGTTGAATTCAAAAAGTTTGAAGAAATCGCTTTTGAATTGAATTTTACATACCAGTACACCATAGAACTTCACGGGTATGCGCTCAAAGAATTTGAAAAAACCTATCTTACCCAATGAAAACATATACCCGCCCAGTGGTAACTTATATATGTGTGTGCTATTATGATAAGGTGAAAATCTGCAAGGTGAAAGCTTTGCAGATTTTTTCATTTTCCCGGTGGGGTTTTCATAGGCGGGCATGGGCAACCCGCTGAACTCCTACCCACCGGGAATTTTTTCTTAGGACGGAAATTTGCAGAAAGGGGTTGTTGCTATGAACGCAAGACAGAAGCGGTTTTGTGATGAATACCTGATTGATTGCAATGCTACACAGGCAGCAATCCGGGCGGGGTATTCTCCGAAAACTGCAAAGGTGACAGGGGCTAAAATGCTAACAAATGCTAACCTGAAAGCCTATATTGATGAACAGCTTGAACGAATTCACAATGAAAAGACCGCTGACGCACAGGAAGTTCTTGAATACCTGACCGCTGTAATGCGGGGGCAGCACACGGAACAGACCTTGCAGCTTATCGGTGATGGTGTTCAGAAAATCGCTGATATTGACGTTTCCGCAAAGGAACGCTTGAAAGCCGCTGAACTGATTGGGAAGCGGTATGGACTATTTGTTGATAAATCCAATATTTCAGTTTCTTTACCTTTAGTTTTAGCGGGGGATGAAGAAATTGAAGATTAGAGATTTGCCAATGAGTTATGACAAAAAAAGAAATCCCTTCGTTGTAATTCGGGGTACTAAGGATTGTCCAGAAGATCATAGATATGCGTATCTTCCTGATTTGATTGGGAAAGGGTACGGTACTTACTGGAAGTGGAAAGGAAGATACAGGGTTTGTAAGGGAAGTCGTGCAAGCAAGAAATCAAAGACAACTGCCCTTTGGTATATCGTGAATATGATGAAGTACCCTGATGCAAATTTACTTGTGGTGCGTAAAGTATTCCGAACCCTAAAAGATAGCTGCTTTACAGAATTAAAATGGGCTATTTATCGCCTTGGGGTAGAAGAATTTTGGGAAACCAAAGAAAGCCCCCTTGAAATGACTTATATTCCTACGGGGCAGAAAATATATTTCCGTGGGCTTGATGATCCGTTGAAAGTTACTTCAATTACAGTTGAACATGGGTATTTGTGCTGGATGTGGGTTGAAGAAGCGTATGAAATCGGCAATGAAGATGATTTCAATATGCTTGATGAATCAATCCGTGGTGCAATTCCGCCTGAAACAAAGTTGTTCAAACAGATAACTTTGACTTTCAACCCGTGGAATGAACACCATTGGATCAAAGCCCGGTTCTTTGACAACCCGGATGATGAAACCCTTGCTATGACTACCAACTATTTGTGCAATGAATGGTTGGATGAAGCGGATCGCAAGGTTTTTGAAACCATGAAGAAAAACAATCCACGTCGCTATCGTGTTGCGGGTTTGGGTGATTGGGGTATTGTTGAAGGGCTTATCTTTGAGAATTGGGAAGAAAAGGCGTTCAACATTGATGAAATCCGCAGAATGTCAAGTGTGAAATCTGTATTTGGGCTTGACTTCGGTTATACCAATGATCCTTCTGCCCTATTTTGTGGGCTGATTGATGTTTCTGCAAAGACAATATGGGTTTTCGATGAAATGTATAAAAAAGGCATGAGCAATGAAGCCATATACATGGAAGTTACTTCTATGGGGTATGCCAAAGAGAAAATCCGGGCTGATTCGGCAGAGCCGAAAAGCATTGATCGCTTATATGATTTGGGGCTATCCCATATTCATAGAGCAAGAAAGGGAAAAGACAGTATCAACAATGGCATTGACTATATTCAAGATTTTCATATTATCGTTCATCCTCGGTGCGTGAATTTCATTACAGAGATTTCAAACTACACTTGGGACACAGACACGAAAACAGGAAAACGCTTGAATAAACCCATTGATGATTTTAACCACTTGATGGACGCTATGCGCTATGCGCTGGAAGATTTCAGCAAAGGGGCAGCGTTCAGTTTTGATTGACATTTCCGGGCAGGATGCACAGTATCAGCAGCCTTTGGCTGTCAAATACCTTACCTCCGGGGCGGTTTAGTGGATGCCGCCTATGGTGCTTGCATAACTGCCCTTCAATAACAAATTAGTATCAAACACCCTTGGAAAGCTTGTATTTCCGGGGGTTTGTCTTTATTACGCAATAGAAAGGGGTGAAATGAAGTGTTTGGCTTTGTCGGAAACATGGCTTTGCGTGTGTCAAATTGGGCTCTGCAAGGTGTTCATGGAAAAATGCACGATAAAGAATTCCTTGAACGGGAAATTGAAAAGTGGAAAAACAGCCCGCAGCGTATCATGCAGATTAAAGGTCATTTGTACTATGATAATGAACACGACATTTTAACCCGCAAAAGAACCATGATCGGTGAAGATGGCAAGCTGCAAGTGGTTGATAATCTTCCGAATAACCGGGTGATTGATAATCAGTATGCAAAGCTTGTCAATCAGAAAGCAAATTATCTTTTGGGGCAGCCTTTTGCCATTGATTGTGATAATGAACAGTATGTTGAACTTTTGAAAAAGGTTTTCAATAAACGGTTTATGAAAACGATCAAAAACGCCGGAAAGGCTATGTTGAACAGTGGCATTTGCTGGCTTTATCCGTATTACACAGAAACGGGGGAATTTTCCTTCCGGCTGTTCCCAGGATATGAAATCCTTCCTTTTTGGAAGGACAACGAACACACAATCCTTGATTATGCGGTGCGCCTGTATTTGGTTGTTGGATATGAAGGTATATCCCCCGTAGTGATTGAAAAGGTTGAAGTGTACGATTTGGACGGGGTACACCGATTTATTTTAGATGGCGGTGTGCTGATCCCCGATGTTGTTAATCAGGAAAGTTCTGATTCTTACCACGTTATGACTACAAACGAAAACGGGGAAATTCAGGGCTTTAACTGGACACGGGTTCCGCTGATCCCTCTGAAATACAATGAACAGGAAATCCCGCTGATTAAAAAGGTGAAATCCTTGCAGGACGGTATCAATATTATGCTGTCCGACTTTGAAAACGGTATGCAAGAGGACACCCGGAACACAATCCTTGTTCTGAAAAACTATGATGGCACAAATTTAGGAGAATTCCGACGTAACCTTGCCACTTTTGGGGCGGTTAAGGTTCGGTATGACGGTGAAACTAAAGGCGGGGTTGAAACCCTTGAAATCACCGTCAATTCCGAAAACTACAAGGCTATTTTGGAAATCTTCAAAAAGGCAATCATTGAAAATGGCATGGGCTATGATGCCAAAGATGATAGACTGTCCGGCAATCCTAATCAGATGAACATTCAATCAATGTATTCTGATATTGATTTGGATGCAAACGATATGGAAACCGAATTGCAAGCAGCCTTTGAAGATGTGCTTTGGTTTGTCAACGCTTATCTTTCTAATTCCGGGTATGGGGATTTTGAAGGGGAAGAAGTGAATATCATTTTCAACCGGGATATTCTCATAAACGAAAGTGAAGCCATTGATAATTGTGCAAAATCCGTTGGTATTCTTTCGGATGAAACCATTATTGGTATGCACCCGTGGGTGGATGATGTGCAAAAAGAAATGGATAGGCTTGAAGAACAAAAGCAGAAGGAAAAAGAGGAAGCAGAAGCTAACGCTTATAATCCTTTTGCACCGAACCCGCAGGAGCAAGGGGCTTCACAGCAAAAGGGCGGTGAAGTAGATGAAGAATAGTGATTACTGGAAGCAGCGGTTTGAACAGCTTGAAGTTGCACAAAACCAAATAGGCGGTTCAGCCCTTGGGGAAATCGTGCAGCAGTACAATGAAGCCCAAAAGCAGATTGAAGGTCAAATTGCCCGGTGGTATCAGCGTTTTGCCGACAACAACGGGATCACAATGGCAGAAGCCCGGAAGTGGCTTTCCGCTTCTGACTTGAAAGAACTGAAATGGGATGTTCAGGAATATATCAAGTACGGGCAGGACAACGCTTTGATGGGCGGATGGATGAAAGAATTGGAAAATGCTTCTGCAAAGTACCATATTTCCAAACTTGAAGCCCTAAAAATTCAGACACAGCAGAGCCTTGAAGTTATGTTTTCAAAACAGCTTGGGACTATGACCGGGGCGATGCAGGATGTTCTTGAAAGTGGCTACTTCCACACAATCTATGAACTTCAAAATGGATTCGGGATTGGATGGGATATTGCGGGGCTGGATCAGAAGCAGATTGAAAAGGTGCTTAGTAAACCTTGGGCGGCTGACGGTTACAATTTTTCTGATAGGATTTGGAACAATAAGCAAAAGCTGATTTCAGAGGTTCACAGCGAACTTACCCAAAATATCATGCTTGGGGCTGATCCGCAGAAAGCCATTGATTCCCTTGCAAAGAAGATGAAAACTTCTAAGAACAACGCCGGGCGGCTTGTTATGACGGAAGAAGCTTATTTCAGTTCCGTTGCACAAGGGGAAGCGTTCAATGAACTTGATGTTGAACAGTATGAAATCCTTGCAACGCTGGATTCCCACACTTCGGAAATATGCCGCAGCCTTGACGGGCAAGTGTTCCCGATGAAGGACTATGAAGCGGGTGTTACTGCCCCACCCTTTCATGTTTATTGCCGTTCAACCACAGTTCCGCATTTTGATGAAAACTTCGGTCAGATTGGGGAACGGGCGGCAAGGGATGGAGAAACGGGGAAAACCTACTACATTCCCGATGATATGAATTATCAGGACTGGAAGAAAACTTTTGTGGATGGTGGCGATAAGTCCGGCTTTGATGTGGTGGACGATGGTTCAGCCCTTCACTACTTACACCACAAAGAGCCTGAACAGCCCAAACCTAAGAAGGAATATCTGACAAAGAAGAAGCTGCAAGCCTATATTGCGGGTGCGGAAGCTGATATTGAGGATTTGGAAAACCAATTCAATCAGCAAACAAGCGGGTTGATTTCTTGGGAAGATTTCAAGAAGGACTACGGCGGGGATTATTCCGCTATATCCTATGACGGTGCAGAAGAAAAAGCCCTGAAAGCGGTTGGGGATCAGATTGAAGCCCTGAACACTCAAAAGGCAGAATGGCAGGCAAAGCTGAATGAAAAGTTGGTAAAGGAACAGAAAAAAGCCCTTGCCAAACAGCAGCTTGACTTGGAAGCACAGAAAGCCGCCTTGCAGCAGAAGCTTGATGATTTTGAGGTCAAAACCTATTCCGGCATTTGGAAGGATGATAAAACAACCGCTGATTGGGCTTTCCTGAACATTGAGGGCAAGAAAAAATACTATGAAGGGAAGTTCATTACTGAAAGTGATCCTGACTTGATGAAGAAATATCAGGATTTGTACAATCAGCTTCAAGAACTGGATACAGAGGGTAAAGCCTATGCGGATATTCAGAAAGAATTGCAGCAGGTCAATAAGCAGATCAGCAAAGTTCAATCTGATTTGAAAAAACTTGAAACTGATGGTATAATTGAATCGGTGGACGATGCCTTTTCGCAGGAAAGAAAAGACGCTGCAATGTGGGCTAAGTCAACCAAAGAAGCAGATGCCCTTTTGCGTGATACTTGCGGTGAGGTGTGGCGCACTTCCCCGCCCGCACAGAAAAATGCTATCTACGATTACACCCAAAGTTACCACAAATTCAATGAGCCTTTGCGGGGCATTGAGTACGGCAGCGAAAAGTTCTTAGGCGTTGGCAATGTGGATTTGGATCAGATCGGCGTGAAGTATGCCGGATGGAAACCCGGCGCAATGCGGAAGGAAATAAACGCCATGACCGACATAATCGAAAAATCAACCTATCAGGAAGATTTTTGGTTACAGCGTGGTTGTAGGTTTAAGGGCATGGATAAATTCTTCAATGTTCCGATGGATAAATTGCAGCGGGCAACACAGGATGAATTGGAAGCCTTGCTTTTGGGTACTACCCCCACAGAATACGGCTTTTGTTCGTGCGGTGTTGCAAAGGGCAAAGGGTTCAGCGGTGATATTATCCTGAATATCTATGCTCCGTCCGGCACTCAAATGATGTATGCTGAACCGTTTTCCGCTTTTGGTAATGGTTCGGGCAAGTCTTGGGACGGTATCGCAAAGCAATCTTCTTTCGGGCAGGAATCGGAAATCATTTTGCAGCAAGGAACAACCTTCCGTGTTACAAAGGTTGAGAAAACACCCGGTATGATATACATTGATCTTGAAGTCATAGGACAAAACCCGCAGCGATAGAAAGAAGGTGATTGAATGGCTGAAAAGAAATCTTTGGAAGAACGGTATGCGGATGAAGTATTGAGCGACAACACGCAGATTGAAAAGTACCGTCAATGTAAAAATTGTATATTCAGGGATGGCGGCACAGTCTATTCAAACCACTATCAGAAAGGTTGTTGCCAGATGTACCCTTATCCGCAGTTCAAGCCTTATGAAGTGATGATGAATCAAATTCGATGTGAATACTACGAAAAGGAATAAGCACTTTTGAAAGTTTATTTTCAAGGGTGCTTTTTTCATGCTTATTTTTAGGTAATAAATGTATCAAAGACTTTATTTCAGCCTGTATATAGGCATTATATAAGGTCGAATTTTTGAAGAAAGGGGGTTATTTCCGTGACTATTGGCTTTCGCACTTAGAAAGGAACGGTGATCCGATTATCTCCCAACTATGGGTTAAATAGAACAGCACCCGCAAGGGTGCTTTTTCTTCGCCTTTTTCGCATTGCAGGCGGTAAAGAACAAGATTCATTCGTGGTTCGTCACCCACGGTAAACAACGGAAATGAAAGGATGGTACAATTATGAACAAAGAAGATTTGATTGCTATGGGTTTAACAGAGGAACAGGCAAAGAAGGTCATGGATTCCCTTGATGGGAACTATGTTACCAAAACCCGATTTAATGAGGTCAACGAGGAAAACAAGACTTTGAAAAAGTCCGTGTCCGATAGAGATAAACAGCTTGAAGATTTGAAAAAATCCAGCGGTGACAACGAGGAACTGAAAAAGCAGATTGAAACCTTGCAGCAGGAAAATGCTAATCAGAAAAAGGCGCATGAAGCGGAAATGACACAGCTTCGGCTTGATAATGCCATTGATGCAGCCCTGACGGCAGCCGGGGCAAAGAATATCAAGGCAGTTCGTGCGCTGCTTGATACTTCCAAAGTGAAGGTTGGGGAAGATGGTAAGCTGACCGGGTTTGATGATCTTCTTTCGGCAGTTCAGAAATCGGATTCTTACCTGTTTGCTGAAAAACAGCAGAAGCAGAACTTCAAAGGATTTCAGCCGGGAGCTTCCGGCAATGTGAAGCCGGGAACTAAGGTGGATATGTCTAAAATGACCTATGAGGAATTGGCAAATTACATTGATCAGAACCCCGATGCTGAATAATTCATTTCAAAGAAAGGATTGAAAGATAATGGCAAAATTTGATGCGAAAAGCTTTAACGAAAAAGCTTTCGGGAAGTATATGTCTGCTATCCCGAATGTGAAGCTGAATAAGCTTAGAGAATCCCGTGCAGTTATTACAGATCAGCGTTTGCGTGACGCTTTTCTTAATCCCGGTCAGACTGGTACTGTTTATGCAGTCCTTCCCTATTTTGGGCTGATTGGTGGGGATGCACAGAACTATGACGGTGTAAGCGATCTTACCCCCGGTAGCACGGACACCTTTGAACAGGGTGTATTTACTTATGGTCGCATGATGGGCTGGACAGAAGCGGATTTCAGCTATGATGTGACTGGCGGCGTTGATTTTATGGCAAATGTCAGAAATCAGATCACCCGCTATTGGAATGACAGGGATCAGGACACGATTCTTGCCATTCTGAAAGGCATTTTCGCTATGCAGGCAACCGGTACGGGCAATGTCAAGACCGCCAATGCCGCTTTTGTAAGTGAACACACTTATGATATTTCTTCCGCTGGTGCACCTTCCACCACAGACGCTATGAAGATGGATGCAACTACCCTGAACAGCGCAATTCAGAAGGCTTGCGGCGATAACAAGCAGAAGTTCAGCCTTGTTATTTGTCATTCCGTTGTGGCAACCAACCTTGAAAACCTGAAACTGCTTGCTTATCTGAAATATACGGACGAACAGGGCATTGAGCGTGATCTTGGTATGGCAACTTGGAACGGCAGAACCGTTCTGATTGATGATTCTATGCCTGTTGAAAATGTGGATGCTGTTGAGGAAAGCGGTACACCCGGCGAGGGGGGTTATGTTGCAGCGCAGGATGCTTACACCAAATACACTACTTATGTTCTTGGTGAGGGCGCAATCAGCTTTGAGCCTGTCGGTGCAAAAGTGCCTTATGAAATGGTGCGTGACGCAAAAACCCGTGGTGGTGAAGATACGCTTATTTCCCGCAGACGCAATGCTGTTGCGATTGCAGGCGTTTCTTACCTGAAAGCTTCGCAGGCAACAAACAGCCCCACGAACACCGAACTTGAAAACGGTAAAAACTGGTCGCTGGTAAGCAACGGTACTGATTGTATTGCACACAAGGCAGTACCGATTGCAAGGATCATTTCCAGAGGGTAAGAGAAAAGGCGGTGATTCTATGCTGGAACGGGTTAAAACCCGCTTGCAGTCTTTCGGTTATGTCCTTCAAGATGGGGATGAAGTCATTTTGATTTTCTCCATTGAGAAAGTCACGAATACCATTAAAAATGATTGCAATGTGTCTGAAATACCTGACGGCTTAATGAACATCGCTATTGATATGGCAGTAGGCGAATTCTTAACGGTGAAGAAAACTTTTTCACCGAATGACATTGCAGGGCTTGATTTAGATTATGCGGTAAAGCAGTTACAGGAAGGGGATAAAAATACGGTGTTTGCAACCGGGGAAGGAAGTTTGACCGCTGAACAACGATTGAACAATCTTCTGAACTACCTTCTTACCTATGGGCGGGACGAATTTTCTTGTTACAGGCGGATCAGATGGTGAACGCATTAGAAGCCGCCCGCAAAGCGGCAAAAAAAGCGCACGAAAACCTGTACTATAACGGATTGTGTACGATTGTTGAATATGGCAGCGTTACCGATCCTGAAACCAAACGAACCACCCAAAAGGAAATAACCGTTGTCGAAAATCAACCCTGTAATTTGTCATTTGAAAAAATCAGTGCCGTTGTTCAGACGGACACGGCAGCGGCAGTTTCGCAAGGCATAAAGCTTTTCCTGTCACCTGAAATCAAAGTGAAATCAGGTTCAAAAATTATTGTGGAACAAAACGGGATAAAAACCGAATATTCCGCAAGCAGCGAACCCGCCATATATCCCGAACATCAGGAAATCATGCTTGAACTTTTCAAGGGTTGGGCTTAATGGCTTCTAAAATGGGCGGGTTTTCAACGGCAGGAATGAAAAAGCTTCAAAAGCAGTTGAACAAGTTGCAGCAGTCAGAGGTTGAAGCCTTTGTTGATTCGTGTGCTAAGGAACTTGCCGCCCGTCTGCTTGCCAAAGTCATAAAGCGTACACCCGTTGGGGATTATCCGAAAGGATCAGGTAAAAAGGGCGGTACACTTAGGCGTGGCTGGACTTCAAAAACCCATGAGGAAGCCGCAGGCGGAACGGGTAAAGGTTCGATTGCGGCGGGGAAAGCCTACGCTGATTCCCTGAAAGTGAACCACTTTGGGAACTTCCTTGTGATTGAGATTGTAAACCCTGTTGAATATGCTTCTTATGTGGAGTTTGGACACAGGACAGCTAACCATGAAGGATGGGTTCAAGGTCGGTTCATGCTGACGATTTCAGAAGGGGAAATTCAGGATATTGCCCCGCAAGTGCTTGAAGCCAAAATCAAAAAATTCTTAGGGGGCGTGATGAAGTGACAGATTCCGTAAATTTGATAACTGACGCTATCAGCATTGCCCTGAACGGGGAATTTGGTGATGGCTATACAAACTACACAGAGAATGTGAAGCAAGGCTTGAAAGAACCTTGCTTTTTTATTTTCTGTATCAACCCCACCCATGAACTTTTCCTTGGGAAGCGGTATTTCAGGGAAAATCCGTTTTGCATACAGTTCTTTCCGGCTGACAAGCAGAATATGAACGCTGAATGTCACGCCATAGCGGAACGGTTGGAATTTTGCCTTGAATGGATCACTGTTACCGGGGATTTGGTGCATGGCACGAAAATGAAATATGAAATTGTGGATGGGGTGCTTAACTTCTTTGTGAATTACGATATGTTCGTATATCGCAGAAGTGAATCGCAGCCTATGGAAGAAATTGAACAGGCTGTTTCCGTGAAAGGTTAAGGTGATGGAATGGCGGTAAGAAAAACCACAAAAACCGCTGCAAAGGAAGCTGAAAATATTGAAAGTGAATTTTCAAAAAATCAGCTTCTTGCGGCAAAGCGTTTCAGAGGTAAGAGGGATGCACTGAACGCTGTTCTTTCCAAATATCCCGACGATGAAACATTCACGGTGAAAACCGTTGAACAAATGATTGAAGATTTTATGAAAGGTAAGGTGAAGTAAGATGGCTTTGGGCGGTGGAACTTTTGTTACACAGAATAAAACCCTTCCCGGTGCTTATATCAACTTTGTATCGGCAGCAGCCGCAAGCGCAACCCTTTCTGATAGAGGTATCGCAACCATGCCCCTTGAACTGGATTGGGGCAAGGAAGGGGAAGTCTTTGAAGTTACCAATGGGGATTTTCAGAAGAACAGTATGGAAATCTTCGGCTATGAGTACACCAACGATAAGTTGAAGGGGCTTCGTGACCTGTTTCTTGGGGCAAGAACCCTGTACGCTTACCGCCTGAACGGTGGCGGCACAAAAGCAAGTAATACCTATGCGGAAGCCCTGTACGGTGGCACCCGTGGCAACGATCTGAAAATCGTGATTCAGAAGAACGCTGATAACGATGAACTTTTCGATGTGACAACCATTCTTGGCACTTCGGAAGTTGATATTCAGACAGTTGCCGCAGCTTCTAATCTTGTACCGAACAAGTATGTGAAGTTCAAAACGGAAGCTGAACTTGCAGTCACCGCTTCTACCCCGCTTACTGGCGGTACAAATAAGACGGTGGACGGCGCAGCTTATCAGGCGTACTTGGATAAGATTGAAGCTTATACCTATAACACGATGGGCGTTGTGGTAACTGATGATACCACAAAGAACCTGTTTGTTTCTTTCGTGAAGCGGCTTCGTGATGAAATGGGTATCAAGTTTCAGCTTGTCCTTCACAATAAGGCAGCCGATTATTACGGGGTTATCAATGTGAAAAATTCCGTCACAGATTCCACCTTTGGCGCAGCCGCCCTTGTTTATTGGGTGACTGGTGCAGAAGCCGGGTGTGAAGTCAATAGAAGTTGTCAGAACAAGGTTTATGACGGTGAATTTGATGTGAATGTGGATTACACGCAGAATGAACTGATTGCCGCCATTGGTGCGGGTGAATTCGTGCTTCATAAGGTTGGTACTGACATTCGTGTGCTGTCTGACATTAACAGCATGACTACCACTTCCGATACTCAGGGTGATATTTTCAAGGACAATCAGACGATCCGGGTTATGGATCAGATTGCAAATGATATTGCAGTTCTTTTTAACACCAAATATTTGGGCGTTGTTCCCAATGATGCAGCGGGGCGCATTTCTCTTTGGTCGGATATTGTAAAGCACCATCAGCAGCTTAATGATATTCGTGCCATTGAAGATTTTGCCGATTCTGATGTGGTTGTGGAGCAGGGCGACACTAAGAAATCAGTTGTGGTAACGGACGCTGTAACGGTTGTAAATGCTATGGATAAACTTTACATGACCGTTACCGTGGCATAAGAAAGAGGTGACATTCAGTGAACAACATTGTGATGAAAGGTAAAGACACAATCGCCGCAAAAATGGCAGAGTGCTTTATCACCATTGGGGATCGCCGCTATAACTTTATGCAGATGATTGATATGGAAGTTCAGGTTGAGAAAACCAAAACCACAGTTCCCCGCCTTGGGGCAATCATGGCAGGTCATAAGTCTTGCGGCATGGAAGGTACTTTTTCCGGCACAGCCCATTACAATCAGTCTGTAATGCGGCAGTTGCTTCTTGACTACAAGAACAGCGGTGTTGATGCCTACTTTGAAATGCAGATTACCAACGATGATCCCGGTTCGGACGCTGGCAGACAGACGATTGTTCTTTATGACTGCAACACGGACGGCGGCATTTTGGCTAAGTTCGATGCAGACGGCGAATATCTGGATGAAGAAATTGAAGGTACTTTCGAGGACTTCTCCATGCCGGAATCTTTTGCACAGCTTACGGGCTTCCTTACGAACTAAGGTTAAACCCCTTGTGTGGGCTTTATATAGGCTCATATAAGGGGTTTTTCTTATCACTCGATAAACAGAAAGGATGAATGAAAAAATGTCTAAATTCGCTAAATTTATGAAAGCAAACAAAACCGTGAAAGAGAACGGTTTTTATCCGGCTACTAAGTCCCTTTGTGATGATAACGGCAACCCCCTTGAATGGGAGTTTCGCCATATCACTTCTAAGGAAAATGAAGATATTCGTGAATCCTGTACGCTTGATGTGCCTGTTACGGGTAAGCCGAATATGTACCGTCCAAAGCTGAAATCCAGCCTGTACATTCAGAAAATGATTGTGGCTTCCATCGTCACCCCGGATATGTACAACGCTGAATTGCAGGATTCCTACGGCGTGAAAACCCCGGAAGATCTGCTTATGGCTATGGTGGATGATCCGGGTGAGTATAACGATCTTGCCGCATTTGTACAGAAATTTCAGGGCTTCAATGTGTCCTTTGACGATAAGGTGAATGAAGCAAAAAACTAATTGAAGAAGGGGATTGGGAAGCGAACTTTGCTTACTATGCCCTTCTTAAACTTCATATCCTTCCTTCCGTCTGGCTTGCTATGGATGAGCAGGAAAAAGCCTTTTGCGTTGCTGCTATCCGGGTAAAGCTTGAAAAGGATAAGAAGGAAAAGAAACGGATTGAGAGTAAGAGCAAAGGCAAAAAGAAAGGTAGGTGATAAGCGTGGCGACAATCCGAACAGCGATTGAATTACAGGATAACTTTTCAGGGATTCTGTACGGCATTACAAACGCTGTAAATATGAGCCTTTCCGTCATGGAAGATTTGAACCGGGCTATGAATGAACCCGTGGACACCACTTCCATTCAGGCGGCAAGGGAAGCAATCAATCAAGCCACGATTGCGGCGCAGCAATGGGAAGCTGCTATGCAGAATGTGGATGCGGCGCAAACTTCCACGCCTACCACCCCGCAGCCTTCCGCACCGCAACCCGTTCCTGTACAGTGGCAATCTGATTCAATGGATGTGTTCACCACTTCCGGCGTTGAAAGATTTCAGCAGGAAATTCAAAGTGCAAACAGTATGTTGAACACTTTGAACACTACGCAGGAACGGATTGCGGCAACGGCGGCTGGAACTGATATGTTCCCGGCAAGTGCTGTTGCGGATATGAACAGTATGCAATCCCGTTTACAGGCAATTCAGCAGCGGATTCAGCAGATCGAAAGCAACCCTATGAATATGGGGACTGACACCGCAAATGCAGAGTTGGAACAGCTTAGAAGTCAGTTGAATCAGGCGGTGCAGGATCAGGAAGATTTGAACCGGGCTATGGAGCGGATGGACGTTTCCGCAGCCAATGAAGCCTATTTGCACTTGTCTAACACGGTAAGCAATACAGAACGCTATATCCGTGATAATACGGATGAACAGGGGCGTTTTAATCGTGCTATTGACGAGGGCGCACAAGGCGCAAGCGATTTGATGAACATGATTAAGGGGGCAGTTGCCGCCTATGCAAGTGTTCAGACAATCGGAAAAGTGATGGATTTATCCGATCAGCTTACTTCCACAACCGCCCGCATAAACCTGATGAATGACGGTCTGCAAACCACACAGGATTTGCAGAATATGATTTACCTTTCGGCTGAACGGTCAAGGGGTGCATATCAGGCAACCGCTGATGCTGTTTCCAAATTGGGACTTATGGCAGGTGACGCTTTCAGCAGTTCAGAAGAAATCATTGCATTTACTGAACAGTTGAACAAGCAATTTACCATTGCAGGAACGGAAACAGCGGGAATTGAAGCCGCTATGTTGCAGCTTACACAGGCTATGGGTTCTGGTGTTCTTCGTGGTGAAGAATATAATTCAATCCTTGAACAAGCCCCGAATATCATTCAGGCGATTGCTAATTACATGGAAGTTCCAAAAGGGCAGCTTAAAGATATGGCGGCGGAAGGTGAAATCACCGCTGAAATCGTCAAGAACGCCATGTTTGCGGCGGCAGACGAAACCAACGCCAAATTTGAAGCGATGCCTAAAACCTTTTCGCAGATTTGGACTTCTTTTCAGAATACCGCTTTAATGGCATTTCAACCTGTACTTCAAAGGTTGAACGATGTAGCGAACAGTGAAGCGTTCCAAACCTTCATAAATGGTGCGATTGAAGCCCTTTCAATGGTGGCGGGTATTGTCGTTGAGATTTTCGACTTGATTACTTCCGTTGGAACGGTGCTGGCTGATAACTGGTCTTGGCTGTCTCCTATCATTTATGGGGTTATCGGTGCGCTTGCTGTTTATTATGGGTGGCTTGGTCTTGTAAAAATGGCTGAACTGCTTGGAGCGGCAGCAACCGGGGCTTTGACTTTGGCAAAAATGCTTGCTGTACCTGTTTATGCAGCTATGACGGGGGCAACGATGGCAGAAACAGCGGCACAATGGGGGCTGAATTCCGCAATGTACGCTTGTCCCATTGTTTGGATTATCATTTTAATTATCGCCCTGATTGCCCTGTTTTATGCGGCAGTTGCGGCGGTGAATAAATTTGCCGGGACTTCCGTTTCTGCAACTGGTATCATTTGCGGGGTGTTCATGGTGGCGGCAGCGTTCATTGGAAATCTGTTCGTTGCCCTGATTAACTTTGTCATTGATATTTTCGTTGTGCTTTGGAATTTCATTGCCGCATTTGCAAACTTCTTTGGGAATGTGTTCAATGATCCGGTTGGGGCAATCGCAAGATTGTTCTTTGATTTGGTTGATACTGTCCTTTCGCTGTTGCAGTCTTTGGCAAGTGCCATTGACACAATCTTTGGTTCAAACCTTGCGGGGGCTGTTCAAGGTTGGCGTGATTCCCTTGGTGGGTGGGTCGATTCCACCTTCGGACAAGGGGAAGAAATCATGGCAAAGCTAAATGCGGAAGATTTGCATTTAGATAGATTTGAGTATTCCAGCGCATGGGATGCGGGGTATTCGTTCGGTGAAGGAATTGATGAAAGCATTGCAAACTTCGATCCTTCTTCCCTGTTTGATACCAATGTTCCGGGTGCTGGTGACTATGCCGATTTGAGTAATTACGGCAGCGATTTAGGCGGGCTTGGCGGTATCGGAAGCGGCGTGGATGATATTGCCGGGAACACAGGGGCAATCGCTGACAGCATGGATATTACAGAAGAAGATTTGAAATATCTTCGTGATATTGCAGAGCAGGAAGCGGTGAACCGATTTACAACCGCTGAAATCAGCGTTGATATGTCCGGGATGCAGAACAACATTTCTAACGGAATGGATTTGGACGGCGTTATTTCCGGGCTGACAGAAGGTGTAAATGAAGCGATTGATAGCATGGCGGAAGGGGTGCATACATGATGAAAAGTGGATATGATTTTTACTTGAAAAAGTGCTTGCTTCCCGTTACCCCGCAGAAGCTTGAAATCAAAATCAATAATGCCAATGATACGGTGACGCTGATAAATGAAGGGGAAATTAACATTCTGAAAACCGCAGCACTTACGGATATTGAATTTGAATGTGAAATCCCACAGGTGAAACAGCCCTATGCAGTCTATAAGTCAGGCTTTCAGGGGGCTTCTTATTTCCTTGATTACTTTGAAGGGCTGAAAACTTCCAAACAGCCCTTCCAATTCCTTGTGTCAAGGACAATGCCGAATGGCAAAGTGTTGTTTTCCACGAATATCAAAGTTTCAATGGAAGATTACAAAATCACAGAAGATTCAAAGAATGGCTTTGATCTGAAAGTGAAGATTTCCTTGAAGCAATATAGGGAATACAGCACAAAAACGGTAAATATTCAGATTCAGGCTTCTAAGCCTAAAGCAACGGTTCAGCAGACGAGGGCGGCGGAAACAAGTCCCGCCCCCGCTGCTTCTCAAACTTATACGGTGGTAAGCGGTGATTGCCTTTGGAACATTGCAAAGCGTTTCTATGGAAACGGTGCAAAGTACACAGTGATCTATGACGCTAACCGGGGTGTTATCGGTGGAAATCCAAACTTGATTTATCCCGGTCAGGTGCTTACCATCCCGGCAGCTTAAAGGGGGTGCTTCAATGAATGTTGAACTTTTGATTGCCGATCCTTCCGGCAGCAAGGCATATTTGCCGATTGTGGAAGAAGGGATCGAATGGACTACGGAAAGAAGAAGCACCCCCGGAAAGCTGACCTTCAAGGTTGTAAAAGACAGCATAATCAATTTTCAAGAGGGTGCAGCGGTACGCCTGAAAGTGGACGGCAAAGGGATTTTCTTTGGGTTCGTATTCAGCAAAAAGCGGGATAAGGATCAGATTATCAGCGTTACCGCCTACGATCAGTTGCGTTATCTGAACAACAAAGATACTTATGTTTATGAGAATAAAACCGCAGCACAGTTTATCAAGATGATTGCAGCGGATTTTTCTTTGAATGTGGGAACTATTGAAGATACCCCGTTTGTGATTGCTTCAAGGGTTGAAGATAACACTTCACTTTTCGATATGATAGAAAATGCCCTTGATTTGGAATTGCAGAACAACGGGAATATGTTCATTCTGTATGATGATTTTGGAAAGCTTACCCTGAAATTCCTTGGGAATATGTATGTTGGGGATAATTCTTCCGGGTATCTGATGATTGATGAAGAAACCGGGGAAAATTTTGACTACACTTCCAGTATTGACAGCGACACCTACAACAAAGTGAAGCTGACCTATGACAATGATGAAACCGGAAAGCGGGAAGTCTATATTGCACAGGACGGCAGCCACATCAACGAATGGGGAATTTTGCAGTATTTTGATACGCTGTCAAAAGGTGAAAACGGGCAGGCGAAAGCCGATGCCCTTTTGCAGCTTTACAATAAGAAAACCCGTAACTTGAAAATTACTAATGCTTTAGGTGATACCCGTGTGAGAGCCGGAAGCATGGTGGTTGTCAACCTTGATTTGGGTGATATGAAACTGAAAAACTTCATGCTGGTTGAAAAGGTTACACACAAGTTCAATCTTGATGAGCACTTTATGGATTTGACACTTAGAGGGGGTGAGTTCGTTGCCTGACGCAACCGAATTAACAAAAGCGATTAAAAAAGCGGCAAGCAAGGCGGTAAAGGCAGAAAAGCCCGTTGAAGTCTGCTTTGGAAAGGTGACAAGTGCTTCCCCGTTGCAGATATTGGTGGATCAGAAATTTACCCTTGGGGCAGCGCAACTTGTCCTTACCCGCAATGTGACGGACTTTACAACGAATGTAACGGTAAGTTGGAACACCGAAAATAAATCAGGCGGAAGTGGGGAAAGTTCCTTTGCTTCCCACAATCATGCAATTACCGGAAGGAAATCAATCACTGTTCATAATGGGTTGGTTGTTGGTGATGAAGTTATCCTTATCCGGAAGCAGGGCGGGCAAAAATATGTTGTGGTGGATAGAATCGGATGATTCCTTCAATTACAGGATTTCTTGAACAGGATTTTGAACTTGAAGAACAACCAACCTACACTTACAAAATGAATTTGGACACGGGTTCTATTCGTGGTTATACGGATGGGCTTGACGCTATGAAGCAAGCGATCTTCAAAATTCTTCAAACAGAACGCTATCAATATATCATGTATAGCTGGAATTATGGGATTGAAACGCTTGACTTGTACGGCGAACCCATTTCCTATGTATGCCCCGAACTGGAACGCAGGATCACAGAAGCCTTGCTCTGGGATGAACGGATTGAAAGCGTTGATAACTTTGAATTTGACCTTCCGCAGAAAGGCGTGGTTCATGTGTCCTTTACAGCACATACCATTTTCGGGGATGTGCAAGCAGAAAGGACGGTGAATTTTTAATGTACGAGGATCAAACCTATGAAGTTATCCTTGAACGGATGCTTGCCCGTGTGGATGATAAATTTGATAAGCGGGAAGGTGCGGTCATTTTCGACACCCATTCACCAACCGCCATTGAATTTCAGATTTTATACATTGAACTTGATACCATTTTACGGGAAGCATACGGGGACACCGCTTCAAGGGAATTCCTGATTTTGCGCTGCAAGGAAAGAGGTATCACCCCCGATCCGGCAACCAACGCAATCTTGCGTGGCGTGTTCACCCCTTCAAACATTGATGTGATTGGTAAGCGGTTCAATATCGGTACTATGAACTATGTTGTTTTGAGGGAAGCAACGGACGGTGAAGGGGGCTATGAAGTCCAGTGTGAATCACCCGGCATAATCGGAAATCAGTATTTGGGACAGATGATCCCGATTGAATATATTGACGGGCTGGAAACCGCAACGCTGACGGAAATTCTTATTCCCGGTGAGGATGAAGAAGATACAGAGGTTTTGCGGGATCGCTACTTTGCTTCTTTTGAAGAAAAAGCTTTCGGCGGAAACCGGGCGGATTATATCAACAAAACCAACGCCATTCCCGGAGTTGGCAGCACAAAGGTAACAAGAGTTTGGAACGGGGATATTTCCCCCACTTCCATGATTCCGAATGAAGCGGTGCAGGCTTGGTATAAAACGGGCTTATCTTCCCTTCCAACCGATGTTCAGAAATGGATTGAAGCAATATATGATGCTGCAATCAATTTGAAGCTGACAACCGGGGGAACGGTACTTATAACGATCCTGAATTCAAATTTTGATGTGGCAAATGAAACGCTGCTTAATTTGGTGAAGGAAACGCTTGATCCCGATGAATATACCGGGGAAGGTTACGGGCTTGCGCCCATTGGTCATGTGGTGAATGTGAAAAGTGCAGATGATATTGGTATCACTGTAAAAACCACAATCACCTTTGATGTGGGTTATAGCTGGTCGAATTTGCAGACTTCCATTGATGGAGTAATTGAAGATTATCTTCTCGAACTTAGAAAGACTTGGGCGGATGAAGATCATTTGATTGTGCGTATCAGCCAAATTGAAACAAGGCTTCTTGGTATCAAGGGCATTGTGGATATAAATGGCACGACAATCAACGGCGTTGCCGATAACTTCACTTTAGGGAAGTATGAAGTTCCCGTGTATGAGGGGGCAAGCGCATGATTAGAGAAGTTGACCTTGTATCTTATTTACCCCCATACTTACAGGAATACAATCAAGAAACCGTTGCAGCACTGGAAGCGGAAAACCCCGAATTCAGGCTAATTTGGGAAGCTTCTGACCGGGTTTTATACAATGAGTTCATAGCAACCGCCGATGAATACGGTATTTCAAGGTTTGAAAAAATCTTGAATATTCTTCCGTCAAAGGAAGATACCCTTGAAAGTAGGCGGGCAAGGGTACAATCAAGGTGGTTTACGGAAATCCCGTACACCTTGAAAGCCCTGATTTCAAAGCTGATTGCCCTTTGCGGTGATTCAAATTTTGAAATCACAAAAGACTTCCTGTATTACAAAATCGGGATTGAAACCAACCTTGAACTGTTTGGACAGGTTGAAGAACTGGAACACATTATTGAAACCATGCTTCCCTGTAATATGGTTGTAGATTCGGTGAATAAAATCCCGTGTGATGCGGATGGTGTTGCCCTTTGGGGCGGCGGCATTTGCGCCATTGAATTTTTCGTTATCACGAATGACGAACAGTCAGAACACACAATCACAGGTAATGCGAATGTAGGCGGTGCGCTTAGTGGTGCAGCCGCTTATTTTATTACCAATGACAGCAAGGAAACCATAACGGCAAACGGTTCAGCAAGTCACGGTGGCGGTATTGTAAATGCGGTAAGCGTGACAATCACAAATGATTTCAATGAACAGTTCAACATAGACGGGACAAATTCACTTGGTTCAGGTGCGGTCGTTGCTGAAATCATTGGAATAAATGATGAAGAATAGAAAGGATGAAATGACATGGCAGAATTTTCAAAGTTGGTTATCACCAACAAAGGGCAGGCTCTGATTGCAAAGATGATTGCCGGGGAAGGAAACATTGATTTTACAAAAATCAGCACTTCAAGCACACAGTATCAGCTTACGCAGCTTGAAGCACTGACCGCCTTAACTGGTGTGAAGCAGACTTCCCTTATTTCCAAAGTCACCCGGACAAACGATGTTGCAATCAAGGTTGAAGCGGCGTTCACTAATACGGATTTAACAGCCGGGTATTATATGCGTACTTTGGGCTTATATGCCGTTGATCCCGATGAAGGGGAAATCCTGTACGCTGTTACAATCGAAACTTCCGGTAACTGCTATATGCCGCCATATAACGGCGTTACCGTGTCGGGTGCTTATGTCCAGCTTGTAACTACGGTTGGCAACGCTGACAGCGTTTCTCTTGAAGTAGATCAGGCGGCAGTTGCTACAATCGGAGATATTCAGGAATTGCAGAAGCAGATTTCTGATTTACAGGCGTTTGTGGGCTATACCGATGATGATATTTTCGGTGTGGAAGTGGATTTTGTAAACAAGAAATTCACCCGTCTTGCGGCAGCCGTGAACCGTACACCGGGGGAAGGATTTGACGATGTCCCTTGTTTTGGTGGGCGTAAACGCTGCAATGTAACCGATGATGGTAGAGTTGCCGCCTATTATGGTGAAGCAGGCTTTTCCACCACAGGTAAGCTTACACAGGCTATTGACCGCAACCCGGAAGAAGTAGAAGAACCCGATTCTTCCTTGCAATTTGCAAGCGGTACGGTAGTTCAGACAATGGTTGAACAGCCTAAATTTTATTACAAGGTTGTTCCGCTGCTTGTGGAGAACACCGCAAAAGGGCAGATCACCCGCAAAGTACGCTACTATGTTTCCCCCGTTGCAAAGGCAGGATTCAAGCTTCATCCGGCGTTCATTTCCAACGGCAGACAGCTTGAAAAAATTTACCTTGCAGCTTTTGAAGGTTGCCTTTGGGACGCTTCCGCAGGGACGGGAGGGGCTTATATTTTGGATGATGCACAGGTGGCTTCCTTCACAAATGCGGTTGGTACAGGTGATAAGCTTTCCAGTATTGCCAACGCAAAGCCCATGTCAGGCTTGACACAGAACCTTACAAGGGCAAACGCCCGTATCATTGCCCGGAATCGTGGTGCGGGTTGGGAACAGTCTTATGCCGCAACCGTTGGGGCTTCTCAAATTCTGATGCTGATTGAATATGCGTCTTTTGATATGCAGTCCAAAATCGGAAGTGGTGTAAGCGGTAAAACGGACGATACAACCAGTAATATGGCAGAGAACACCGGAGCAACTGTTACCCTTGGTAACGCTTCCGGTTCTGTTACAAATGATGGGGGCTTTAACATTGTTTCCTATCGTGGTGAAGAAAATCTTTGGGGTAATATTTGGGCTTGGGTTGACGGTATGAACGAACAGAACCCTTCTGATTGGACAAATACGGAAGATTTCAGTGGTGAATACGGTGATTTGTTTGTTTCGGATCATGGTTTTGTGGATGATTCCGGTGCAAGTCCCTATGAAAACACCAACCTTCATCCTTGCTATGGTGAAGGGTACATTTCCGCTTTCTGCTATTCGGAAGAATTTGATTGGATGTTCATTACAGGTGAAGTTTCCGGCAATTCTTCCCTTCCTGTTGGCGATTACTTTTGGAATCGTTATTCAGGATGGCGGGTGGCTATATTGGGCGGTAGGTGGAATGGTGGTTCTAGGTGCGGCGGCTTCTATTGGGATCTGTATATTGCTTCTTCTAATCGCTATCGGGATATCGGCGGGCGGTTGGTGTATGTACCGCAGGCAGCCTAAAACCGTTCAATAATTATTGAAAAATTGAAAATATGGGGGATTCAGGGAGTTTTGTTGTTTACTCACCGATATAGGGGAGAAAGCAGAAAAAAGAAACCATATAGCAGGTGGCTAAATTAGGCAGTAAATGGAATAATGGTTCTAAATGCAGCAGCTTCTATTGGAATCTGAATAATGCTTCTTCTAATCGCAATCGGAATATCAGCAGGCAGTTAGTAAATGCACGATTCAGCCTATGGGGTAGCGATTTACTACCCCATAGGCTGTTTCAAATAAATCTCTGTATTCCTGAATCGCCCCGCCGCTTGGCGGAACAGACAGCCCCCGAAAGGGGGAAGTTAAAAATAAAATTGGGCTGTATTGGTAGACTTTGAAAGTTTATTTTCAAAGGTTGAAGATTCGGCTTAATGTGCATACAAAAGGAACATTCGACAAATGAAGCGATATGGAAATCTATATGAACAGATTTGTTCGATGGATAACCTACGCAAAGCCCACCAAAACGCAAAGAAGGGGAAAGGCTGGTATGAGGAAGTAAAAGAGGTTGAAGCAGACGTTGACGGTTATTTGACACGGCTTCAAGAAATGCTTATCAATCACACCTACCAAACTTCCAAATATGAAAAATTTATCAAGCGGGAAAACGGAAAGGAACGGGAAATTTTCAAATTGCCTTACTTCCCGGATCGTATTTGTCAATGGGCGATTCTGCAAGTCATTGAACCGTATCTTTTACGGTATATGACAAAGAACACCTATTCGGCGATACCTGACCGGGGAATCCATGCGGCGTTGCAAGATGTAAGGGACGCTATGCAAAAGGATGTTCCCGGCTGTCAGTATTGTTTGAAGCTTGATGTAAGAAAGTTTTACCCTTCTATCAATCACGATATTTTGAAACAGAAATTCAGGAGATTGTTCAAAGATGCTGAATTGCTTTGGTTGTTGGATGAAATCATAGATAGCATTTGTACCGCTAAAATTGAAGATATGCGTGATATTTGGTTGCTTGATGAAGATATTGATTCTGAAACAGGCATACCAATAGGGAATTACCTTTCCCAATATTGCGGCAACTTCTATCTTTCAGGATTCGATCACTGGATCAAGGAAGAAAAGCGGGTGAAACACTACTTCCGGTATATGGATGATATTGTGATATTCGGTGCTGATAAGGCAGAACTTCACCGATTGCGGAAGGAAATTGCCGTTTATTTCAGAGAAAATTTGAAACTTACCATAAAAGGGAATTGGCAAGTATTTCCTTCTTATGTGCGGGGTGTTGATTTTGTAGGGTATCGAACATTTTTGAATTATACGCTTTTAAGAAAATCAAGCTGCAAGAAATTCAAAACAAAGATGATTGCAATTAGAAAAAAGACGGAAACGGGGCAGATGATGAATTATTCTGAATGGTGTTCCGTGAATTCTTATAAGGGGTGGTTAAAGCATTGCGATAGTTACCGCTTACAGAAAAAGTACCTTGCACCGATCCAGATAGAAGCCGATAGGTATTATCAGGAAGTTATAAAATCAAAAAGAAAGGCGGCGTAACAATGGTTGATTACGGAAAAGTAAGAAGCACTGTCAAGCCTGAAAGCATTGTAATTGATGATTACAGCGTTTGGCAGCACACCGACATTCAGGAAGTTTCTGAAAACGTGGGTGAAGAAAATGAATTCAAAGGGTTTGAGTTCAACATGGTTCAGTACACCAAAGATGAATTTATTTTACAGCAGGCAGCGGAAAATACTTCTTTGTCGCAGCAGGTAACAGATATGCAGCTTGCTTTGTGTGAAGTCTATGAAATGATACCGTAAGGAAGGGGTGAACAATTATGGCAAAAATTTATGCCGAACTTATCAAGAAGGGACTGAAAACTATTGATGATGTGCCGGAAAAGCTGAAATCCGATGTTCAGGCTTTGCTGGGCGGTGATAACTGATGTTTCAGTTTATCATATACAAAATTTTATTCAGAAAGGATGTGGAAGAAATGGCAGTCGTGTATGCAACCCTTATTGTGAAGGGAAAGAAGGATTTTGCAGATGTTCCTGAAAGAATTCAGGATCAGGTGAAGGAAGTCCTGATTGACCTTGATCTGGCTGAACTGGCAAAGTAAAGGAAATTATCAAGTGATAGCTTAAAACCCTTATATGGGGCTTATATGAAGCCCTGTATAAGGGTTTTTAAGTTACACGGAAAGGCGGTGATACCCGATGGAAAAAATTCTGATGGAAACCTATTCCATCGCCCTTCCTATTGTCTTAACTGCTTTGATGGGCTATGTCGTATGGCTTCTGAAAAAGCAGAAAAAGGACAGAGACGCAAACAGCAAAGGTACGATGCTTTTACTTAGGGTTCAGCTTATCGAATACCATGATAAATACATGGCGTTAGGTTCAATCCCTTCTTATGCCTTTGAAAATTTTTGTGAAATGTATGAAGCATATCACGAGTTAGGCGGAAATGGAATGATTACCAAAATGAAAGAAGAAGTGGAAGAACTTCATTTGAAAAAGAAAGGATGAAAATAATGAACAATATTAACTGGATTGTAAGATTCAAAAACAAAGCGTTTTGGATTGCCCTGATCCCGGCTATTTTACTTCTGGTTCAGGTTGTGGCGGCTGTTTTTGGTTTCACACTGGATTTGGGCGATCTTGGAAACAAACTGCTTGATGTGGTAAATGCGCTGTTTGCAGTTCTTACCATTCTTGGTATTGTGGTTGATCCGACAACCGCAGGAACGGGGGACAGTGAACAGGCTATGACTTATACCGAACCGAAAAGAAAGGATGATGTAAAATGAGTAATTCAAGTTTGGTATCTTATACGCTGCTTTCCCCGAACCATTCGGGGAAGCGCACCCATGCCATTGACCGGATCACCCCGCATTGTGTTGTGGGGCAGCTTTCCGCTGCAAGTATTTGCGGCTGCTTTACAAGTCCTGACCGTGAAGCAAGCTGTAACTATGGTATTGGGAAAGATGGACAAATCGCCCTTTGTGTGGACGAGGGAAACCGTTCTTGGTGTTCTTCCAGCAATGCCAACGATCAGCGGGCAGTTACGATTGAATGTGCTTCCGACAAGGAACATCCCTACGCAATGACGGATGCGGTTTATCAGTCGCTTATCAAACTTTGCGTGGATATTTGCCGCCGCAACGGGAAAAGCAAGCTGCTTTGGTTTGGTGACAAGGATAAAACGCTGAACTACAACCCGGCAAGTAATGAAATGGTGCTTACCGTTCACAGGTGGTTTGCCAACAAAGCTTGTCCCGGCGATTGGCTGTATTCTCGCCTTGGTGATCTTGCCGCAAAGGTAACGGCGCAGCTTGGCGGCGGTGCTTCCACACCTTCTACGGATGGGACGCTGTACCGGGTGCAGGCGGGGGCTTTCAAGAACAAAGAAAACGCTGATAGACAGCTTGAAAAAATCAAGGCAGCCGGATTTGATACCTACATGGTACAGGCTGGCGGCTATTACAAAATTCAGGTTGGGGCTTACAGTGTGAAAGTCAACGCTGAAAATATGCTTGCCAAAGTAAAAGCGGCGGGCTTCGATGCCTTTATCACCACAGAACAGGGGCAGGCTGTTTCTTCTACCCCGGCAAAGAAATCCGTTGATGAAATTGCCCGTGAAGTGATCCGTGGAGATTGGGGCAACGGGCAGGACAGAAAGAACAGGCTGACGGCGGCGGGCTATGATTATGCCGCTGTGCAGGCAAGGGTGAATCAGCTTCTTTGATGGCTGAAAATCTGTTACTATTTTGTTACTAACTGACCGATTTTATATAGGTTTTGCATAGCCTTATATATTGAACAACCTTGAATTTATCGACATTTTCAGGGCTTCAAATAAGCGGTCAATTATGTACTAGTGAAGGCGTTGTTGTAAACGGTAATCGTAGACTCTGTGCATGGAGATCATTGTATTATAGTGACCAAAATCGATACAAACATTTTCAGACAATTAGTATTGCAATTTTGCCTCTCTGTGATGAACGTGATATCGAAGAGCTGGAAAAGCGCCTTCAGATTCAAAATCCCATGCGGGCTGAATATCATTGGCACGCAATTGCGCTGATGGCGAAAGAAGATATCCAAAACGGAAAACGTGATGGTGATGTTGCGAAATCTTATGGAAAAAGCACGCAAGCGCTGCATTTGCTTATGGATGCCAGAGACTATGCAGAACAATACCTTATCAGCATCGGTAAGACCGACCAGTGGTCTTTGGTAGACAAAGACTACTACGCCTTTGAACAGATGGTAAAAGGGAGAAAGAAATTACAAACTCAAGGAGAAAAGGAACTATTTGAGTCATTAGCATTTTCCTTTATTACATCGGGAAGCAAAGAAGGCCGATTATACGAATTGATTCCCGATATTGCAGACAACTTGGCACATATCGAGCAGGAACTGGCGCAGAAAATGCTCACAGAAGGGCAAACGGGGCACGAAGACAGTAATATTGATCTGCTTGCGGGTGACGAACCGATTGAGGTAGAACGAGCAAGTCAGGTGGTTGCCGCTATTAAGGAAAACGATGATGCAGTAGCGATCCAAAAAACAACTCGCACTGTCATCGAAGTGCAGAAACAGCTTAAGCACGAGAAGCACGCAGAGAACTATTTATTGCTTCAGTTGTCCAAAGCTGTCAGTGCGCTTCAAAATGCAATTGACAACGGAATTAATGATCGCAAGGTGAACATTGATGGCGTTAAAAAGCAGCTAGAAACTATCGATGAAAAGGTTGATTACATAAGAGAATGGTTGGATCAACAATGAGACTTTATATCGATTTTAATGCGTACCGCCAAGAAGCATTACTGAAGCAAGAGAATATCCCCATTCATGTGTGGAAGAGTTTTTTAAGAATATTAGCTGACTTTACAACAGAAATATTGCAATATGAGGACATTGTATATATTCCGTGGCGGGCATTCATTGTCGTCAGGTCAGAAATCGCTAAATTTGCAAAAGGGCACGCTATCGATGTTGTTTTGTCATCGGAGGTCAGTTCGAAGCTGCGTGAAGCCAATGTGCATTCATATAGCTATGCAATTAAACAGACTCCGCTAACAGAAAAACAGATTCGAGAGAAACTTGCTTCACGAGGCTTTTTAAGACGATTAACGGATAATCAAAGAAACAACCTATCAAAATTAGGCGTGCTTCCGGCAGGTGCAACATTTTCAGTGCCAGGTGCAGGTAAAACTACTGAGGCGTTGGCATATTTCTTCTTGAATGCAGATTCAGATGATCGTTTATTAGTTGTTGCGCCTAAAAATGCATTTGGAGCGTGGGAAGAACAGCTGGCGGAGTGTGTTCCGAGTGAGAAACAGAGCTTCGTAAGACTAAGGGGTGGAGAACAGAGCATTGAACTTAAGTTGCGTGATAACCCTAAATACATGCTCATTACCTATCAGCAATATCCTCGCGTGAAGAACTTAATACAAAAGCTACTTCAGAACCATCCAACCTTTATGTTTCTGGATGAGAGTCATAGAATAAAAAGCGGGAAAATAGGTGTCAGTGCCGAAGCAATTTTGGAGATTTCATATCTTCCAAAACGCAAGCTCATAATGAGTGGTACCCCCATGCCGCAAAGCCAAAAAGATCTGATCCCTCAGCTCAATTTTTTGTATCCAGAGAAGAAGGTAACTGAGGAGGATGCTATAGAGGCATTACAACCGGTTTATGTTCGAACAACAAAAGGGCAGTTGGGCATTCCGGAAGTAGAGCATAGATTAATCACTCTTCCTATGGATGCCCTGCAGGAACAGATTTATCGAACACTCAAGTCTGAGGTTAAACGGAACTTGATCCCTGTGATATCCGATGCGTCAAAGTACTCATTACGTGAGATTGGGAAAAGAACGATGAAAGTAATGCAGTTTGTATCCAATCCTGCACTTTTAGCAAGGGATATGGAGTTTGCCTTTGACGAAAGAATGGGTAAGTTGCTTAGCCAGAACAATGGCCCTAAAATAGAATATGCTTGCGGTAGAGCAAGACAGCTTGCGGCAGAAGGGAAAAAAGTGATTATTTGGTCAACTTTTGTCGAAAATGTTGAGCTGATTGCAACGAGGTTGGCCGATTTGGGAGCAGACTATATTCATGGTGGCGTGGATGCTGGTGATGAGGAAGACAATGATACTCGTGAATGGAAGATCAAAGAGTTCCACAATAACCCCAATAAATGGGTTTTAGTCGCAAATCCTGCGGCGGCTTCAGAAGGTATCAGTTTGCACAAGGTGTGCCAGAATGCTATATACATTGATAGGTCATTCAACGCCGCACAATACTTGCAGTCTGAAGATAGAATTCATCGACTCGGATTACAAAAACACCAGACACCATGTGTTGAAATTGTTGAGTGTGCGAACACAATAGATCAAGTGGTCCGAAAACGGTTACAAGACAAAGTCCAACGCATGTCACAGGCATTACGTGATACATCACTTAACGTGGATGTTGTGCCATACGACTATGAGTATTTTGGTGATGAAGGTATTTCTTCCGAGGATGCTGATGAAATCCTCCGATATTTCTTTGGAGGAACAGATGTATGAAAGCGTATATTTCTACGGGACTAGTGGCAGAGACTCTTCTTGCTATGGTAAGAATACAAAGCCTGAAGTGCACCCATCTAGATAAGTTATCATCTGGTCGCATTACCTACGGTATTAGGCTTGCGGATGCGATATCATTTGCCCAGAAACTTGGATGGCTAAATGTTGAAAAACAAGAAGTTTCGTTCACAAAAAAAGGTGAATATATTCTGACCCAATTTGACGGACGAAACGTGAGTGGTGAGTTGTGGCGCAAAATTCTGCAAGAGTATATTTATACCTGGAAACCGATTTGGATTAACAGAATTCCATACGGTCGAAGGGAAGCATACTATTTTATGTCTCCGGATGAAAAGCGGTGTTTTGAGGATGCTGGCCTAATGGAAACGGATCCGGAATCGGAGATCGTTGAGTGGTGGGATACTATTGCCGAATATGTGCGAAGTTCAAGAAACTTACATTTAGATAAAACAGGTAGAGTCGGAGAGCGGCTTACAATGAAATATGAGAAGATGCGTACGGGCAAAGAGCCAAGATGGATTTCTTTTGAAAGTAATTTGGCCGGGTATGACATTATCTCCTGCAAAGATACTGATGTTCCGGATGAGCAACTTTTAATTGAGGTAAAATGTTCTGAACAATTAATGAGCGGTGCGACAATGATCATATCAAGATACGAATGGGAAACCGCTACAACGCAACATAAGAACTCTACATATTGCTTTTACCTATGGTTAGTAGGGGAACAGCGCATGTTTGCATCGGTTTCGGTAGGAGATGTCGAACCTCACATCCCGAAAGAGGCGGGACTTGGAACATGGAAAAGTGTCGAAATTCCCTTCAATGTATTTGAAAAACGCTTTGTGCCGATGGAAGCTATAATATAGTTTTAGATTTGAGGTATTTGTATGTTACATCCCGGCCTATACGAACAAGTCATCAACAACGCCTTGACGGACGAGCTTGCGGAGATTCCGGAGGCCCGCAAGTCTGTTGCGCCCATTGACAAGGCG
>ENA-UOJJ01001072-UOJJ01001072.1-human-gut-metagenome-genome-assembly--contig:-CS66-NODE-1072-length-42533-cov-37.978012_pt1 | contig 42533 bp, 48 predicted proteins | sample MGYA00242343_ERZ723890 | MGnify/ENA metagenome assembly ERZ723890
GATGGTAAAAGTGTCGAAGTGGCGGGATTCGAACCCGCGGCCTTTTGGTCCCGAAGCGCCTTAAAATTCAGGCATCTTCCATTCCGACGAAAAAGCAAAATCAGCAAACATTTTTCTCGTTTGAAGGCGATTGCATACAACCACTTGCAGGCTTTTGCAACTCGTTTTCCCCCAAGCGCAAGGGGATTTTACCAGAACTTCTGCACTGTGTCAATACTTTTTCTGTAATTCTTGTAATTTGTGAAATGTGGTTTGTCTCTTCTTATTTAGCGTCTTGCGTTGATGCCTTACGGAAAAATTCACTTCCTGTTAGAAATTCTTCTTCTGTAATGTCACACAACCCCACCCCCTATTGCTTGAACCACCCACGCTGGAAAGGCTTGAACCCTCGCCGGTGTCCAGTTCCCTTCCAAAAACTTTTTCACATAGGGGGGGATGGTCAAAAACAAGAACTATTTCGGCAAAAGTTTCCGCAATTTTAGAACAAAACACAGCGAAAAAACGCTTTCCCATTTCCCGTGTTGCCCGCGCCCTGTTCTCCTCGCCTCTTTCAACTGCGTTGGCACGAAAAAAAGCGGCAGCGCCGCCAGATGCGATGGTGCTGCCGCCCGCACTGATGCGCTTACTGCACGTCGTCCTTGTCCGTCCAAGGTTTGGTGTAGCTCTGCGCCCGCTCGCTGTCGCTCACGCCCTCGGTCGTCGGGTCAACGACAACGCCCAAGATTGTCAGCAGCGCGAACGCTGCCTCAACCACTCCCAGCAGCTTCGTGCTGACGTCCGTCGTGTCCAGCTCAAAGCCGAACAGCCCTGCAATCGCTTTGAGTGCAGCAGCAGCGCCGGAATAAACGCCGCCCAGAAGGCTTTGTTCTTCACTCGCGCAAGCCAGTTGATTTTCATTTTCTTCCACTCCTTTGCATTATCGTTGCAATTCTTGTCACGGGTCTACGCTTCGCCCACCCGGCGGATGCGAAGGCGGCGCAGCAATCTGATCCAGCCGATGGTGCGCAGACTTAACGCTGCCCTCGACCCGCGCCAGCCGCTCTGCGTAGCCGTCCAGCCTCTCGCGCATGGCGCGCTGTTCCACGCGGATGTCGTCCACGCCGCCCGCAATGCTGTCCAGCTTCGCCATGGTCTGCGCCTGGTTCGCTGCATCGCCGCGCGTGTCCTTGCGTGCAGAAAGCAGCAGCGTAACGAATGCCACAAGAAATCCGCCCAGCGCCACAAGAAGTTCTGTTTTCATCGAGTTCACCCCTTTCTATGGTTAGACCGTCAAGCGGCCGTGCCATCGTTATCAGCCAATGCCGTCGCCGTCCTGCATCTCCTCGGTGCAAACGGCATCCTGATAGCATTCCAGCAGATAGGTGGCCGTCGCTGCATCCAGCCTGGAAATGCACACCGTGTAGGTTTTCCCGCTGACGATCTGCACAGCTGCTTCCAGCGCCACCCACGTTTTCGCGCCTACAATGCCATCAACCGCCAGCCCGTGCTGGCGCTGGAAGGATTTCACGGCGGTCTGTGTTGCCGCGCCGAAAATGCCATCAGCTTCCAGCGTACTGCCCAGTGCATTAAGCCATTCTTGCAGGTGCACCACCTGTTCGCCCTTGTCGCCGCGCCGCAGCGTTTTCCGCGCTGCGGCTTTCTCCGTCTGCGCAGCGCCACGCTGATCGGTGTCGCTGGCGGCAATCTGCCCGCAGTCGATTTCCCGGAAATATCCGACATGCGTCCACCCGTTTCGCAGCGTCGAACCGGCTACGCGCCCCATGGATGCCGACGAATGCACTACGTTGCAAACGCGCTTTTTCCCGTTCTTGTCCACGTCCTCCAGCGCATTTTCGCCTGCGTACAGTCCGACGTGCGAAAAGTTGCCCAACCCATCGGCGTGATACTTCTGCGGATAACTGCCGCCGTCCTCATGAATGAACAGCGCCGCACCAACACGCAAGCCTTCCTTCTGCGCCTGACTAAGCGGCACAAGATGCTCCACTGCCCGTGCCATGGCGTTGCTGCCGGTGTAACTCATTTTCCCGCCGCAGGCGCGCACAGCAGCTTCCACCATAGCTTGACAGTCCATTTCGCTGTACTTGCGCCCGATGAATTGCAGTGCCTGTGCCACAACCTGCTCGCCGCTTGGCTTGTTACTCATTGCTCTGCACCTCCTGCCGCGTCAGCGATACCGTGCCATCCTCTTCCTGTGCCAGCCCCCAGCCCAGCAAACCGGCAGTGTTGACCGCCGCTTGGGCCGCGGCAGTCTGTGCCGTGTTGGCTGCCGTTGCTGCCATAGACGCAGCATCCGCTGCCTTCTGCGCAGCATCCTGCGCTTTCTGCACTGCGTCCATGATGGTCTGCACCCAGCTGGGCGGCGTCGGCTCTGCGGGCGTTCCGTTGCCTTCCAGCGAAGGCTCGATGCAAGTGCGGAACACGGCGGACTTCTTGACTTTGCCATCCACCAGCCCGCGCACTTCTGCGCGTCCCCAGCCTGCCTTCGCCGTGTCGTCCTCGGTCACGCGCCAGCTGATAAGCCCGCCCTGCACGGTCACGTTCGGCAGATAGACAACGCTTTCCGTCGGCCGCAGTGCCGCCACCAGCAGCGTGCAGCCAGGCAGCTGCTCCAGCCACGCACTGGCGTCAATCTGCACCAGTGTCACCAGCGCTTCGCCCTGCCGACCAAGCTGCACTTCGTCCAGCTTGTCCACCGGCAGCGCACTGCTCGTTTCCGCCGTTGCTTCTGCTGCCAATGCGATGGGCGTTTCTTCTGGCGCCGTCTGGACTTCGGCTTCGCTCGCCGCTGCGGGCAGCGCTTCCTCCGGCATTTCTGCCGCCATCGTCTGCACCTCTGCGGTTTCTTTCACGGTTTTGGTAGTTCTGCGTTTGCTCATATTTCTGCCTCCTCCTCAATAGTCGCCGCCGCCAACGCTCTGGATGAAGGTCTGCATGTGCAGGCTTGCCTCGATGCGCGTCAGCCGATCGGGTTTCAACTGAATTTCGTGCCAAGTGCCGCGGGTGATTTTCCCGTCGTCATCTTTGGCAAGATAGGGTGTCAAGTCGATTTCACCCTTTTTGCTCATTTCCTCCGGCACTTCGTTCCCGTCCACCAGAATGGTGACGCTTCGCGCCGTCGTACCCTCATAAATGCCATAGGTGATTTTATGCGTATGATCGGCAAGTGTCAGGTCGTGCGCGTGCGCCGGAATGGTGACGCGGTGGCTGTGCCCCGGAATTTTCACGTTGTGCCCATGCGCTGGAATATCAATGGTGAAGCCGGGAATGTTAATGGAGAAAACAACGCGGTGCGCATGGCGGAACAAATGCGTGTGCGCCGGAATCGTGTGGCTGTGACCGCCAGCCGCAAGCGTGTTCGGTGCCGCTGCACCTGAACGCTGGCAGCCGCCTGTGGTCTGGTCGCCGCTGGAATCGGTGGTCAGTGCAGCTCCGCCTGTGCTGCTGGACGATGCGCCGCCTGTGTTGACGGTGCTGCCCGCCGCATTCATCACCGGCGTTGCATAGCCGGTGTAATTGGGCGATGCTGCGCCGGTCTGACCTGCGTTCGTTTCGGCGTGCTTGTGGCTCGCCATGTCGTGCCGGTGCTGCGGAATGACGTGGCTGTGGTCGCCCATCTTGTGCGTGTGGCTCATGGTGTGGCTGTGCTCCGCAATGCTATGCGTGTGTCCCGTCAGCTTGTGCGTGTGCCCCATTTGATGCGTGTGGTCTTCTGCTTCGCTTGTGGTCAGCCCGCCCGTGTTTGCCGCCGTAGCATAGCCAGTACCATCAATGCTGGAAAAGTCGCCGACCGCCGTTGCTGAACCGCCGCCATCAGAAGACAGGACGCGCATGGGTTCTGAAATTGTCGTCGCGCCGCCCGCCTCGCTGGTGTAGGTCACATCCTCGCTGCTTGCGCTGGTGGTCGCGCCGCCTCCGCCGCTTGACGTTGTGGTGAGTTTGCCGCCGCCAGCCGCCGCGCCTGTTTCGTAGGCGCGGAACGCAGACGCCTGCCAGCTTAACAGCATTTGATTGATGCGCACCAGATTTCCCGGCACATAGACCTTCATGCAGGCCGGATGCTCCGCGTCCGCGTTGTCCGCGAAAGACTGCGCCACCAGATTCGTCGCGCCTTGGCTGTACAGCTCGCCGATACCTACCCGATCCGCCAAGGTGTTGATGCTGTCCGCCGTGTCGCGGACGGCGTTGGCAATCGTGATTTCAATCTGCCCCGGATCGCCCAGCGTGTCCCCCTTGCTGATGGACACAATGCGGCTGCGCAGTTGCACCCCATGTTCTGCGTCCATCACATCCACCAGCTTGCCGGGCATATACTTGTCCCACGTCATCCCTGTCAGCCTGAAAAGGTCTACTGCGCTGGCCTTGTAGGTGACATAAGGGTTCTTGTAGCCCTCCAGCACCATCTGCGCCCGCGCTTTCAGCTGAGCCGGGTCTTCCAGCCGCGTGTCCGTGAATACGCTGCTTTTGATGCCCCAGACGCTGGCAGTGTCGGCATCCAAATAGGGAACCCCGCCGTTTACGTCGCGGATGGTCAGCTGGTTGACGCCCTCGCCGTATCCAAGCGCATACAGCCGCGTTACCAGTGCGCTGGCGTCCATCGTCTTTTCGATGCTTTTCAGCTGCCGTTCGTAGTAGATGCCGCATCCGGCTTCTTGGTCGGCGCGCCGCAGGTTTACCGTCCAAGGTGCGTCCGGCGTTCCATTGCCCTCGCTGGTGTCAAAGTCCCATGTGTATTCCTCGGTCAGTACGCTTCCCAGCGAAAGCAGCGCCGTCAAAAGCGACGTATTTTCCCACTTGTAGGCAAACTGTCCGTCAAAGTCGCACGCGCCCAGCTTCCAGCGCTTCACGGTCTGCCGTGCCAGAATGTACTCCATGACCGCACGGGTGTGGATGTCATTGCCGCCGATTTCGTGATAGCCGAAGAGAATATCATCCAGCAGCGTCGCCATCACATGCTCCACGTTGTAGGTGATAGTGCCTGCTTGCGCGGTCATTTCCCCGCTGGGAATGCCAATGATGCGGTAGACGCCCAAGTCGCGGCTGCCATCCGGCAGTCGGACGCGATTGTGCGCCTGACAGAAAGCGTTTTTGGGATCGTCGGTCGGCAGCGCGAAGGAACCCGTCCAAAGGTCGTTGTGCTTCAGCTCGTAGCCGATGCCGTCCGCATTGTCCAGCACACCCAGCATCTTCCCGTTCTGGTCGTAGATTTCTACCTGCTCAACCGTCACCATCGCCCCCTTGCCGCAGTAACGATGCTTGCGCTACGTCCGCTGCTGCCTGCCCATGTCAGGCGCATTTGCAGGGTATTGTTGCCGTTTCGCAGCTTGATGGCGCGAAAGGCGCTGGCGAACGGCAGTGCATTGCCGCCCGTGGAAAGTGTCGCGCCAATGGGCGGTTCAAAGTCCAGCGTTACGCTTTGCCCCTGCGCAAGATGCAGCCCGGAAAGCTGCACACCGTCGCCCATGCTGATGCCCGTGATGGCGGTGCTGCCGGTGTTCGTTACAGTCAGCCGAAGCGGTGCAGGTTGCCCGGTGGCAAGGTTGATGCCCAGTATTGTGCTTTCGCTGCTCACCCCCGCAACTGCCTGCGTGGTTTCTTCCACCGCATATGCCCATGGCTGGCAAAGAAACTTGACCTTCAGCTGCCCGGCGAACCAGTCCTTTGCTGTCCATGTCTGCCGTCCGTCAAGCTGCGCCCAGTAGTAGCGGCTCGGCTCATAGTCCATAGCCAGCTTGCAGCGCCCGGCAGACAGCCACGCCGCAAGCGTGCGAAGCTGTGTCTGTGCCTCCTGTTCGCTTGCTGGCTCCTGCATCATGGTCAGTACGCCGGAATAGTTGAAGCACCGCCGCGTTTCGCCCGGCAAAAGCACCGTGCCGCTGCGCCCTGCAATTTCGTATTCACTGCGCAGCGTTTCCGGCACGATGACCCGCCCGTCGTCTTCGTTCCACATGCAGCCGAAGTCCCTGCAATGCTTGCCGTTGAACGAAAACCCGCTTTCTGCAATCAGCATTGCCGCTTCCTCCTTTCGCCGAAAATCATGCCAGCACCATCCGGCTGGCGCGTCCCTTCACGCTTTTGCCCGTGCGCTGCCACGTCGCTTGGCTCACGTCCGGCTCAATGCTCTGCCCGACGCGCTTGCCGTCCATCTCGATGACGGCACTGCCTACGCCCGCCTGCTGCATCGCCTGCACCAGCGCGGCCGCCATGCCGTCCCAGTTCTGCATTGTGGCGGTTGTACCGCTGCCAGCGCCTTGCGCCGTACTCTGCACCGCAGCGCTGGAAAGCTCCGACGCAGCCGCCTGCACCTGCCGAATGCCGCCCGTGATGCCCTCCGCAAAGCCTTCATCATAGAATCGCCCAATCTGCTCCATCAGCTTGCTGGGGCTGTGGATGTCCAGCTGCTGCTTTGCGGCGTTGTAGGCCGCCTGTGCAGCTTGACGCGCCGCACGGGTAATGGCGTTTTCTCCGTTCAGGATGCCGCGTGCCACACCCTGCGCAATGGCTTGTCCGATTTCCGTAAAGCGACTTGACCCGGCTAACGCCTGCAAGGTGCTCTGCGCTGCGCTTGCCAGCGTTCTGGCGGCGCTAGTGACGCCGCTGCTCTGGTTGCTTATTCCCTGCGCGATGCTGTGCGCAAAGCTGCTGCCGATCTGCCGCCCATTGCCTTCGTTCAGTATCCTGCCGGTTGCCTGAAACGCCTGATTTCCAGATGTGCGCACCCGACTTACCAACGTGCTCTGCTGTGCGGCTATTCCAGCGCTCATGCCATCCATCCAGTCAGCGCTAAGCTCCTTGCCAGCGCTCTCGGACAGGATGACGGCCGCTGCATCCTCCGCCGCAGTCGCTGCGGCTTCTACGGCAGCGTTCACCGTGTCGCTGGAACCCGTAATGCCGCCAGCTACCTCCGTCACCGCCGCCGTGTAGGCTGCATTGGCTACCGTTGTGATGGCAGTGGTGATTTCCGTCGTGTTCGCGCCGCCCGTGGTGATGCCGTCCGCAATGGCCTTGCAGATGGCCTTGCCCAGCGATTCAAACTGCTTGGCGCTCTCTGGCCCAAGCCCGAAAAAACCTGTGCCGCTCACGCCGAAGGCTGTATTCAGCGCATTCGTCAGCGTCGTCATGATGGTGCTTGCAACGCTGTCGAAAGCGCCATCTGCACCGCTGCTTAACCCGTCGGCAATGCCCTGCGTCAGCGCTTCGCCCATGGCCTTGGTGACGACTTCACCGCCATCTGTGCCAAAGGCTGCGTTCAACGTGTCCAGCGCGGCATCTGCGACGGCCTGCGCCGCTTCTTCCACCGTGGGTGCGCTGCTTTGCAAGCCTGTGCTTACATCGTCGCCGACGCTCTTGCCAGCCTGCTCCGCCTTACTCTCATCATCCAGTCCCAGCAACTGCATCAGCCAGCTGTGAACGCTGTCAATGGAACCGCCAACGGTTTCGTTGATGTTCTGCCCCAGCTTAATACCGTTGTTAATGCCGCCGGAAATGACGCCGCCCAAGCCTTCCCAGTTAATGCCGCGAATTGTTTCAGCGGCAACAGTAAACCCGCCGGAAATGAACGCGCCGGTGCTGTCAATAATGCCATTGAACGCAGTGGCAATGTTTTCACCGATACCTGCCCAGTTGATGCCCTCGATGGCAGTCTGCGCAGCGGTGAAGCCGCCGGAAATGAACGCGCCGGTGCTGTCGATGATGCCATTGAACGCGGTGGCAATGTTCTCGCCAATGCCCGTCCAGTTGATGTTCTCAATTGCTTCCTTGGCAGCGGTAAAGCCGCCGGACAGGAAAGCCCCTTCGACGTCCACCAGACCATTGAAGGCGTCCGCAATGCCTTGCCCAAGTTCAGACCAGTTGATTTTCTCAATGGCTTCCTTTGCCGCGCTGAATCCACCGGAAAGGAACGTTCCCGCGGCGTCCAGTCCAACTTGCAGCGTGCCCAGAATGGTGTTGCCCACATCCGGCCAGCTGATTTGCTCGATGGCGCTCTTGCCGCGCTCAAACAACCCGGACAAGAAGTTGCCCGCCGTATCCAGCGCGCCGGTAACGCCCGCAAGAATCGTGCTGCCGATGCTGCCCCAGTCGATTGCCTCCGCGCCGTCTTTTCCGCTGCCGAAAAGCCCGGACAGCCACGCGCCAATGTCGCCAATTCCGCTTATGATGGCAGCACCCACGTCGCCCCAGCTCAATCCTGTGACAGCTTGCAGACCATCGGAAAACAGCTTGCCCAAGCTGTCGCCCAGCGCTTTCAAGCCATCCAGCAGCGCCGTCAGCATTTCGCCCCCCAGCTTGCCCCAGTCAACGTTCGTCAGCCCATCCCAGATTGCGCCGACGATTTCCGGCAGCTTGGCAAGCAGCTTCGGAATGCCGGAAAGCAGCCCCGATGCCAGCGAAGCCACCAGCTGAATACCCGCAGGTATCAGCTCCGGCAGCGCGCCGATGATGCCATCCAGCAATCCGTCCACCAACTGCACCGCAGCTTCTGCAAGGTCGCTGCCGCTTTCCGCAAGGAAGCCAGCCAGCGACGTCACCAGCGAAGTTGCCAACTCGGCGATGGGCTGCACGTTTGCTTTGATGGCGTCTACAAGGCTTTTCAGCAACCCCATGGCAGCAGGCAGCAGCTTCATCAGCAGCCCCGGCAGCTTGCCCGCCAGTGCGCTCACCACCTGCGTCACTGCCTCGGACACGATGGGCAGCGCGCCCTCAATCAGCCCCACCACATCCGTCAGCGTGCTGTCAACCACGCGCAGAAAGCCGTCCAGTATGCCCGGCAGCTCCTCCGGCGTCACGCCGTCCTGCAATGCGCGGGAAACATCTGCCATGGCTGTTGTTGCGGCATCCACCAGCGGCTGGAATGCGGGAATCAGCGTCAGCCCAATGACGTTTTTCAGCCCCTCGCTGCTCTGCTTTACGCGCTGCATACTGTCATCAAAAGAACCCATGGCCGCCAGCGCTTCGTCGCTGAAAACAACGCCCATTTGCGCTGCTTCTGCGCTCATTCCCTTGAAGGCAGCGCTTCCTGCTTCAATGAGTGGATTCAGTTCGCGCGCACTATCCCCAAATAGGGACATCGCCAGTGCATCACGCTCCGCACCAGCTTCCATGTTGTGCAGCGCATCAATCGCGTCCCAGAACACGTCCTCTGTTCCGCGCATATTTCCATCAAAATCCTTGATAGATACGCCTAATTGGACAAAGTTTTTGTATGCCGAACCGCTACTGTCAGCAAAGCCTTCTGCCATGTGTTTAGACAAATCCTTCATGCTGTCGCTGACTCGCTCGACGGACGTATCAACGAAATTGCTGGCGTAGCTCCATTCTTGCAAGCTCTTCGCGCTGATGCCCGTCTGTGTGGATAGCGTCAGAAGGTCGTCCGCATAAGTGCCTGCCCCCTGCGCCATGTCGAAAGCAGCCTTTACACCCGCCGCCGCAGCAGCTGCCATCGCACCCATGGCGGCAGCAGCGGCCTTGCAGCCGGCAGCCAGCGCTTTTTCCGCGACTTCGCCCGCCTTGCCCATGGCTTCTTTCAGCTTGGAGTTTTCCACTTCAGCGGTTTTGGCCTGCTTGCCCTCATCCTGCACCGCTTTTCCAGCGTCCTGAACGCCTTGGGTCATCTCTGACCCGGCGTTTCCGGCTTCTTCCATGGCGGCGTTCGTCTTGTCGATCTCCGCCCCGGTCAGGTTCATTTGCTTGGTGGCGCGGTTCAGGGCGATTTGCAAAGCATCCGCCTGCTTGCTGTTTTCGCCGTACTCCTGCTTGGCTTTTGCCAGCTGTGCCGCAATCAACTCTATTTTCTGCTTCTGCGCGTCATAGACGGCTTGCAGACGCTGGCTGCGGTCGCGCAGCGCCTCCATGCTGTTCTCTTGCCCCTTGAAGGCGCTTTGGCTGGCATCCATGGAGGAATTAAGCACTGCCAGACTTCGGTTGATGTCCGACAAAGCCGCCTTATATTCTTTGTCGCCCAGTATGCTGACCCGTGTCCCGATTCCCTCATCCGGCATGGCGTTCACCTCCCTGCGTGGTTTGTATCCTTCTGGGTGCATAGCGCACCCAGAAGGGAAAAGTTATGTACTTCGTTCGATTCTTTCCAGCAGCTCCTGCCGTCTACGCTCCAAGTCGCCGGTTGCCGTAGTGATGCCGTGCAGCTGCAAAAGTTCTGCCTGTTGGCGAATGACTTCCTGTGCTGTGTCCAGCATCCGGCAAAGGTCTGTGATGATTTGCAGGTTACTCATCCCGCTGCCCTCGCATGGCACAGCCGAAGAAGTACCCAAGCAGAAACGTCAGCGGCAGCAGCCACAGCAGATGCAGTGCACTCATGCCTCCGCCTCCATTTTTTCGTCCGTCGGCTCCACCGGCCAGCTGATGGCATAGGGAAATCCCTCCTGCTGGGGAATGTCCAGCAGTGCCCGGCGATACCGCGCCCATTCGCTGGATGCAATCACGCTTGCCAGCGTTTTCAGCCAGTCCAGCCAGTCCAGAAAGCTCTTGCTGTCCGGCGCAGCCATCTCCAGCCGGTAGATGCTCCCGTGCGCATCCACATGGGTCAGCAGCGTGTCTCGGATAGCCCGCGCAAGGCGCGCAGCTTCCTCAGTTTCGCCCGCATCGGCCGCCAGCTGATAAGCGTTCCGCAGCGTTTCCAGCAGCCCAGCGTCCTGCACTTCGGCGCGGTGCTTCATCCGCGCCATGGTCAGCGTTTCCGCTTCCTTTGCTTTTTGCATGTTGGTGCCTCCTCATTGAATAGTTCCGTGTAGTATGCGTCCAGCGCCGACGATCTGCGACGCGCACACTCATGGTGTTCCTTTCTCGCGCCTATCGGCGCGGATGGTCGATTAGTAGATGACGCAAGCCGCCGCCACCGAATAGCCGTTGTACGCGTTGCTGCTGCTCAACTCGCCGCCCGTGTTCACACTGCGGACGACGTACGCGCCCCACGCGACCGGCCCGCGCAGCCACCACCACACGGCTGCGCCGTTGCGCGTCTTGATACGGTCGGCATTGGTCGCGCCTTCATAGAAGGGGTACGTCACGCCCTCCGCAATGCCGTTTTCTTTGCCCAGACCGACTTCCGTGCTGGAAAGCAGGAACATGCGGTCACGGGTCGTTTCGCTGCCGCCGCCATCCGTCGCCGTGTTCAGCGCGGCGATGTGGTCTGCTTCGCCCAGAATCGCCAGAAAGTCCGCAGACAGCCCCTTCAAGAAGCCTGCGCGGCTGGTGTAGGTCGGCGGGCGGTCGAACTCGGTCTGCGGTGTCCACCAGCTGCCAGCCGCCTTCTCGCTGTTCAGCCATGCGCGGATGCTGCTTTCCTTCCAGCGGTTGCTGCCATAGCGTGCGCGCTGGATATGGTTCATGTGCGCCGTCGTGCCGTTTGCCGTCCCCAAGTCCGTTCCGTCCGTTCCTTCGCTCACGCTCACCGTCTCGATGGGTGTCGCCGCGCTCTGGCTGGCGTAGGTGCTCACCTTGGTAGCAAGCACCTGCACCTGATAGCCCCACGGGAAAAGGATGACGCCATCCTTCGGCACGTTTTGGGTCAGCGTGAACATGATGCTCTTGCCGCCGCCATAGCTTTCTTCGTAGCCGCTCGGCAGCGCAAAATGGTACGTTCCTGCCGCAAGCTCCTCCGGCGCATGATACAGCGCCTCCGTCGCGTCAAAGGGTGTACCTTCCAGCGCGTAGTGCATCCCCAGCGTCACGCTGTGCTCAAAGCGCCCGCGCGGGTCTCTGTCCACGTCGTGCGCCAGCACGTCCATCAGGATCGTGCCATAGCTTTCATGCGTAATGCTCACCGTACTGCCCACCGGGAAAGCCGATGCCCCCAGCCCGTGGCGAATCAGGCTCTGAAACTCCGCCCAGCTGGTCACACCTGCGTCTTGCCCCGCCAGATGGTCGGCAATCATCTCCAGCGCATTCGCCATGCGCTTCTGGGTTCCTTCGCTTGCAATGTTGACCCCATTGCTCATGCAAATCACTCCTTGTTTATCGTGGTATGCGTTGCAGCCGCTGCGGCGCTGCCGGGTGCTTTCCAGGCTTGCCTGTGCGCTGCTGGCTGCGCCTGCGTGTGCGCCACAATAGGCAGACCGCACGCGGACTGCATCGCCAAAAGTCAGCGCACGTCATGCCGCAGTCAAGCGCGCGGAACAGCAGCCAGTCCCACGGGAAAGCGCCCGCGTCAGCGCCGCTTGTCAAGGGGCGGATTCTTCTCCCGCCTCTGCGCTGGGCAGCGCATCCGCGACGCCCTGCGCCAGCTTTGCCCGGACGCCGGGAATGCTTGTCAGCTTGAACGCCCGCGAAAATTCCGTCCAAGTCATGTCAGCGCCGCCAGCCACCAGCGCGCCATAGAAAATGGCCATCAGCGCGCCCAGCTTGGCTGCGCTCAACTGCGCCGCAATGTCAGCAAAGTTCAGATTCCGCTTGTACTCCAATTCATACACATCCTCCGCCACGCGAAAGGTCGTGTTATCAAAGCGAATGGGGTACCTTTTCCCATCCAGTTCAATCACGTCCTGCGGTGCGTCAATGTCCTGCCCGCGCAGGGGATGCTTTTCCTGCTCCATATGCTGCCCTCCTGATTAGTTCGATTCTTCGTAGACCTTCGCGAACCAGTTGCTTTCCACCGTGGGCGTGATGGTCTTGCTCGCCGTGTCCACCACCGCCGCCAGCGCTTCATCCGCGCGGCGCACGAAAATGCCTTCGATGGTCGGGTGCTGATAGGTCGAACCGTCGTTTTCGGTCGCACCCGTGATGGTCGGTTCACTGAACGTGCCCTTGTACAGCCACCAAAGTTCCTTCGTGCCGTCATCCAGCGTCAGCGCAAAGGCAATGGCAACGTTGGGCGCGACCTGACCCGACTTGATGATCTGCACGCCGTTCTTGTCCACGCTGCGCCCCATCAGCTTGTTATACATGGCAAAGGGCAGCTTGTCCGCATTCAGACTCACCGTATAAAGCGCAATGCGCTTTTCATTACGGGTCGGCGTATTGCTGGCGTAAACCTTGCCTTCCTTGTAAGTAGGCGTTACCGTGATGCCGATGGTCTTGGCGACCACATAGGGCACGCCATAGGCCGCTGGCGTGGTGGGCGTGTCCTCCGTGGTCATGTCTGCCGCATAAATATCCGTTACGCCGGTGAAGTAGCCTTCCTGATACATGCTTTATTCCTCCTGTCCGTCTTGTTTCGGCGGTTCTACCCAGCTGCATGTGCAGCTGATGTGGTGCCGTCTTGTTTCCTGCTCATAGTCATCCAGACCCCAGCTGGTAACTTTCACGCCGGCGGCTTTCAGCAGCGCCAGCGCCTGAAAAAACAGCGCTCGATGCGTACCGTCTTCCAGCAGGGAATATACATGCAGCTGCACCAGATGCCGGATGCGCTGCGTCTGGTTGCTTGCACTTGCCAAATAGCTGCCGCTCACCTCGAAAAAGGTGCAGTAGGTGTCATCTTCGGCAGCGCCGGGCGGCTGACTGACGCTGCAAGGCAGCGCAGCCAGCGTGCTGATGAACCGCTGTTCGACCGTCATCCCTTTGCCGCCTCCTTCTGGAAAGCCGCCTGCATGGCTTGCGTCACTTCGCTTTCGCTCTGCTCCATGGTCGGATTGAACCATGGGCGCGCCGCCATGTTGCTGCGGCCGTATTCCAGTATGTTGCCGATTTTGGCATAGCTCTCGCCCTGCGCGTTCTTGCCGTCCGGCGCGACCTTGCAATAGTAGCCGTTGCCCGCGTCGTACTTCACCGCACCGGCCTTGACCGATTCTGCCAGCCCGCCCGTGCGCTTGGGCACGTTTTCTGCCAGCTTCTCTGCCAGCAGCTTTCCGCCTGCCTTCACAGCCGCCGTGCAAGCCCTTTCAACGTTTTTCGCGGTCTTGTCGATTTTTTGCATTTCTGCCGCAATGCCCACCGTCGTAAATGCTGCCATGCTATGCCCCCTCGCCTTGGGTCGCTTTGCATTTCAGATGCAAAAAATCCCGCTTGTAGCCCAGATGATTGATTTCCTCAATCTGATAGGCAATTCCGCCCGATACCACGCGCCAAGTTTTTCGGATGTCGTCGCGCCAGCGGATGCCGAAGGTCACAGTGTCCTGCGCGTTGTACGCCTGCGCCTGATAGAAGTCCCGGCCGCTCACGTCGGCTTTGCTCGCCATTACCGTGCATACATCCTGCCAGCTTGTCACCCTGCGCCCAGTGTCTGTTTTCTGGGTGCAGGGCTTTTGCAGCCGGATGGGGTGTTTTAGGTCGCCTGCTTTCATTTGCCGCTTCCTCCCGTGCGCCGCGGGCGCAGCTGATGCACGCTGTGGACGATGTAGGGCGGTATGTTTGCCTCGTTTCCGCCCGCGCCGCGGTTGTCATACATCCACGCCGCAAGGTTTGCCGTCCAAAATTGCAGCAGCTCGTTGGTGTCGTCGGCGGGTACGCCCGCGCGCGCATACCACGCCACGGCGGACTTCCAGCAGTGTTCCAGTATGGTTGTGTCGCTGTCCGGGTCAAGCCCGGCAAAGCGCCGCACCATGTCCATGTCTGCCATGCCCGCCTCCTCTTACTTCACCGGAATGGACAGGCCTGCCGCTTTGTGCGCTTCCTGCGTCAGGTATTCAGCCAGCTTTTCGGCGACCTCGGCGCGGTTTTCATCCGTCAGTGCGCTGCTTTCCAGCACATCCACGCTCACCGTCCAGCCGCGCCCAGGGCGAATGCTACTGGCGGCGGTTACAGCCGTTGTGCTGCGTCCGTCGCCCCCCTGAATCACAACGTTGCAGGTGGTCTGCTGGCTGTTTTCTGTTAAAATAGCCATGCCTTCATGCTCCCTTCATCGCGGTTTAGGTGGCAGGAATGAAGATTTCCTTCTTCACTGCCGCCGCAGCGTCGAAAATCTGGCAGTCCAGCCGCGCAATGCCCCGCACCTCAATGCTGTTGGTGCGGAAAGCGCTGCCACCCACGTCCGTGCTGGCAAGTTCCAGCGCCTGACGCGTGAAAAGCGTCGCATACTGCTCGAAGTTGCCCACGTAGATGGGGTAATAGTCGCCCTTCGTCGCGCCGGTGTCCGTCACGGTGCGGTTGGGCAGCACGGCATTGCTTGCCACTTTCACCGGGCGGCCCTTGAACAGGTAGCCCGTGCTCTGCGTAGGGTCAGGCATCAGCAGCGGACGGCCATTGTCGTCCTTCAAGCTGTCCAAGTAGTTGAAGCCGCTCTGATTGGTCAGAATCGTGCTCAAGACGCTGATTTCCGGGTCAAGCTCGACATTCAGCGCGGTTTTCAGCAGCACCAAAGCGTCATCCGTCTTCTTGATAGCGCCCGCCGTCAGCTTGTCAAGTGCCGCCAGCGCAAGCTCGTTTCTGGTCAGCACATATTTGCGCGCATAAAAGTTCGAAATGTAGCCGAACAAATTGCTCACTTCGTCGCTGGCCAACTCATTGGAAATGGGCAGCCAATCCGCGTAGGTGCTCAGGACGTAGCTGACGCGCTTAAACTCCGGCTGCTCACTGGTGGTGATCTTCGTCACCTCGCTGCCCATCTTCGTCATGCCCTTGCTGGGGTTCGTCGCCACCGGGAACCATCCGCTGTTGCTGTTCACCGTCATCTGACCAAGCAGGTCAGCCAGCGGCATCACCGCACGGCTGTATTCATGGATGGCGTGGTCGATTTCCTCCGGCACCAGAAAGCCGCCGTCCTCGCCGGGCGTGCTGCCGCCGCCGATGGTCAGCGCGTCGTAGAGAATCTTGTGCTGCGCTGCTGCCATGTCGTGGCCGGGACGCGCGCCGGTGCGGATGGCGTGCGCAAAGGCGCGCGCGTATTCGCGGCTTTTCAGCAGCTCACTGCGGGTGCGCTCCTGCGCGGGGTCGCCAGTGGGCTGAAGATTGCCCGTGCTCTCGCCCATCTGGGCATTGTAGGCGGTTTGCAGGGCATTCAGCCGGGCAACCTTCGCATCCAGCGCGCCGCGCTGCTTCGCGACGTCTTCATCCTTCTGCATGTCGTCCATCGCCATCGCAGCCAGCTTGGCGGCGTCATCGTGGATTTCGCGCCCCAGCCGCGCAATGCTGTTCTTCATTTCGGTCATGTTCATGGTGTCTTTCCTCCTTTATGCTTTGAATAGGTCTGCAATCATCTGTGCCCGCGCCGCTGCCTGCATTCGCCATGCGGCAGGCTCTTGGGCGGGTGCGTGTTCGCGCAGCAGTGCCATCACGGCACTGCCATTGTGCTTTCTCGCCTGCATCATGGCACTGACCGGCTTCGCGTCGTCTTTGCCGCTCTCATCTTGGTAAAGGATGCCGTCTGCAAAGCCCTCATCCACGCAGGTCTGTGCGCTCATGTAGGTTTCGGCTTCCAGCAGTGCGGCGATTTCCGCGCGGGTTTTCCCTGTCCGCTGCTGGTAGGCCGTGATGATGCCTTCGCCGATTTCCCGCAGCTGTGTCGCGGTGCGCTCCATCTCGCTTGCGTTGCCTGCGCAGATGCTCCACGGGTTGTGAATCATCATGTAGGCAACGGGCGACATGAGAATCTCATCTCCCGCCATAGCGACCACGCTGGCGGCGCTGGCTGCCAAGCCGGTCACATGCACCGTCACGCGCCCCTTCTGCTTGTGATCCATCAGTGCGCTGTACATTTCTGCACCTGCCATCACGTCGCCGCCGGGACTGTTGATTTGCACCGTCACATCCTTGCACTTGTCCAGCGCCTGCCGAAAGCGGCGCGCGACAACCTGGCCGCTGCTCCACCAGTCCGCTTCGGTCACAATCTCGCCGTCGATGTTCACGATGCCCGCGCCGGTTGCATCATCGGTGGCAATGTTCCAGAATTTCATTTCGTTTCACCTCCCTGCGCTGCCGTGCTGCCCAGCAGCAGCTCCGGCTTGTCTACGGATATGGCCAGCGGAATCAGGTCGCGGCTTGCCATCAGCTCATTGCCGTGCGGATCGGGCGGCAGATGGTCGCGTTCCCGCACTTCGTTGGGGCGCATCCAGCCGCCGCGAATCGCCATTTGATGTTTGTTCGCGGTCGCCTGTATGTCCGCCCGCACCAGTTCCTCTGTGTCGAAGCGAAAGCGATACCCATCCGCGTAGTCCTGCGGCGTCAGCAGCTTGCGGTTCAACTCCTGTTCCCACTGCACCACAATGGGGATGATGGTCAGCTGCAAGAACTCTTCCATCTGCTGTTCGTTCGTGGAAAAGGACGTGTCCGTGTAGTCGCCCAGCATGTGCGGCGGCAAATTATAGACAGTCGCCACTCGGTTGCGCGTGATGCGTTCCACATCCAGCAGCTGACTGTCTACCGGGCTTTGGCTGAACGTTGTCGCCGAAAGCCCGCCTTCCAGCACGACGATTTTCTGGTTGCTCTTTTCATAGTTGCTGATGAAGTCGTCAATCAGCTGGGCACGCTCTTCCTCGCCAAGCGCGCTGTTCGGTACGGTCAGCATGATGCCGTGATTCACGCCGTCCAGCTGGTTCAGCGCCAGCTCTTTCACGGTGCGATCGTAGTCCAGACTGCCGCAAAGCACATCCAGCGGGCGAATGCCATCTACGCCGTTGGCGCTCATGTGCTGCAATGCAATCAGTGTGCATCCGGGCACTTGATAGCTCTTCCCGTCGTCCAGCGTGATGCTGTACCAGATTTCTTTCGTCTCCGTGTGCTTGTAGGGCTTCACAAGGCACGGATTCAGGATGTCCAGCCGCGTCGGCTGCCCCAGCTTGTCCGGCACAATCAGTGCGTAGCAGTTGCCCTCTGTGTTGCGCAGCACTTCCATCGTGCGGATGAAGGAAAACGGCGTAAAATTCACGTTCGGCTCGAAGGCAACCAGCCGTTCCAGCGGATGCGCATCCTGCCGTTTATAGCCCTTGTAAAGGTGCAGCGGCATGGATGCCATCGTGTTGGAAATGCGCGACACGGCGGCATAGATGGCTTCATTGCCTTTCAGCGTCGCATCCGCCCGCAGCCATGAAAACGGACGCAGCTTGCCTGTGCTGACTGTCCGCGCGGCAGGGGCATCCCGCGCCTTGTTGCGCATCGGCGCTTTTCTGCGTGCAAATGGATTCCACATTGCTGATCCTCCTTTTGAAAAGCGTCCACGTGGACGCTTTTGCCTATCGTCTGCGCCCAAGCCCGCCAAGGTTGATGACCCGCACGAACGGCGCAGCGTAGACCATGCCCGCCGGATTCTGCTGGATGTTGACGGCATGGGCATCCAGCCAAGCCATAAAGCCGTCAATCTTGCGGAACTTATTGCGCTTTACGGGCATCCAGTTTTCCTTGTCTGTGTGCTGCCGTTTGCCGGAAATGCGCACATTGTCCGTGTACCAGCCCCACATGGGATTCCCGTTGGTCACAACGCTGCCCGCCAGCAGCTTTTCTTTGATGTCCTTCATGGGGTCGTTCAAGGTCAATGGGCCTTGACGCACAACTTGGCAGTCAAAGCCCTTGGCATCAAGCATCTGCCGCAGCCGCACGGCGTTCGCCGGGTCGTAGCCAATCGCCTGAATTTCATACTTCTTTGCCATCTGACAGAACCAAGCATAAACGTCCTCTTGCTGCACGAACTCGCCGTCCACAATGGTCAGGTCGCCGCGCATGGCAAACCCGTAGTAGTCGATTTTCTCCTGGTCAAGCTCTACCTTGCGCCGCGGCACCCAGCTGTGCAAAAGCACATACAGCTCGCCGTTGTCCAAGGGAAATTCCAGCGCCGCAGCCGTGAAGTCCTCGCGGCTGCTTAGGTCGAATCCACCATAGCATCGGCGACCAAGCAGTTCTTCGGCAGGCCGCACACGGTTGTTCCGCCGGATGACCTCTGGCTGCACAAAAGCCATGTCGTCCGCGTTGACCATCACGTTCAGCTGCTTGCAGATAAAATCAGCACGCTGCTGGGGAACTTTCTTGTCGCGCTCCCAGGTTTCCACCAGCGTTTTGAGTTGCAACGTTTTCCCAAGGCTGGGGTTCGCCTTGATCCACTTGCTGGTGTCCTCAATGTCGTCTCTGGCATCCAGCTCGCACAGGAATCCAAACATGCGGTCGCCAACGGCCGGGGCTAATCGCCCGGCAATGGCATCCGTGAAAAGGTCGTAAAAGTAGGCAAGCGGCCCGTCCAGCACATTGCCCATGGTCGTAATGTACATCACCAGCGGCTGCGACCGTTTGACCGTTTTTCGTTTGATGATGTCAATCAGCTTAAAGTCGCGGTATTCGTGAATCTCGTCGAAAATCGCAAGATGCGGATTCAGACCGTCCAGCCTTTTGCTGTCGCTGGAACGGTGCTTGATGGTCGCGTTCCCAGCGTCATAATGCACGCCGTCGCGCAGCGTCCGAAAGCGCGGTGCCAGATACTTGCTCGCCCGTATCTGGTCGCGGCACTCGCCAAAGACGATGCCTGCCTGCTCCTTGCTGTTGGCCAGCAGATAGATGTCCGCACCCTTTTCGCCGTCTTTGCAGGCGGCAAATGTGGCATTTCCAGCCATCAGGGTAGATTTGCCGTTTCCCGTGCCAACCAGAATCAATGCTTCACGAAAGCGCCGCAAGCCCGTTTGCTTGTCCACCCAGCCGTACAGGTTGCATTCCACAAAGCACTGCCATGGCATCAGCTCCATTCGGGTGTAGTCGCCCTTAGTCGGCGTCAAAAAACGTTCCATAAAAGCCACCGGCCGCGCGGCTTTTTCCTCGTCGAAGCGCCATGGATAGGAAGGGTCTTGCTGTTTCTGCAAATCGTCCAGGAAGCGGCGGCAAGCCATCTGGACTTTTTGGCAAACGTTCCTGCCTGCTGCACTGTCCTGCGCGTAGGCATAGCACCTTTGCAGGATGGTCGGATCGGCCACGTTCGCCGGAATGTGTTTACTCGAAGTCGTCGAAGTCGTCATTCAGCGCAATGGCTTCCGCCTTGCGGCTCTGCGGCGTCAGGCGCAGTTCTGCCAGCTGCTTGCGCTGCTGGTCTGCGTAACTGCGCAGCTGTGCCACGCTCCGATTCTCCTGCCAGTAGCGCTGCCGCCCATTTGTACGTTCCTGCCCAATGCCGCGGGCCGCAATGTCATCCATCAGGCGCTGCTTGATTTGCTCCGCCATGGCGGCATCTGCCACCAGCATCTGGTCAGGGTCTGTCAGCCCTTCTTTCCGTTGTTCGCACGCTGCGCAAAGCATGTCATACATGCAGCGTGCTTTTTCATCCTTGATTCGCTCAAAATGCTGATCCCGAAGCGCATCGTTCACTTTGTCGCCCTCCTATATTTTGATGATTCGCATATGTCCGCCCGGCCTGGAGATTTGTTTTTCAAACTTGCCGCCGCCCTTCTCCGGGTGTTTTTTATTGTGGCAAGTTTGACACAAGCAACGCAAGTTCTCCATGCAAAGTGCAAGGTCGGGGCGCTCCTCAATGGGCACAATGTGGTGTACCATCTCCGCACGGCGCGGCTTTTTGATGATGCCAGCCCGAAACAAGTCCATGCAGTCGCAGCACATGCCGTGATCTCTTTCCAGCGCCGCCTTTCGCAGGCGTTTCCACGCTTTCGTGTGGTAGAATGGATTGCTTTCCTTATACCGCATTGCTGCCTCCTTCCTCGCAATGGAAAAGGGGCGGTGGTCTTTGCTGACCTCCGTCCCTTGTTTGGCAGTTTAATCATATCATGGGGCAAGCGCTTTTGGAAGTCTACTGACCACGATTTTGTGCGCATTGCTGCGCCTGCGCGCGCCTCGGCGCTCCTAAGCGTTCCTGACCGCTCCTATGCGCTCATGAGCGCAACAACTCGCTCCTGAACGCGACAAGGCGCTCCTGCAATTCAGCGCATAGCAAAAGGGGTGCGTCCTCTCGCACCCCTTCCTTCATTCTGCTTTTGTCCCGCGCATGTACCACGCAGGAAGTGCCGCAGCGACCCGCGCCTCCTGCAAGGAATCCAGCCTGCTTTCGGCGTCTGCCTTCACCTTGCGGATGTACCCATCCGTAAAGCCCATAGCCGCCGCGATGGATGGCACACTGTCGCGCTTGATATAATAACGGTATAGAATGCCGCTGTCCGTTTCAGGCAGACAGTCCAGCAGCACAAGCGCCGCCACAATCTCTGCCTGCTGCTGGTTTCGCCGCTGTTCCAGCGCTCGTTCCAGCCCGTCAATGTCCGCCATCAACTCGCTGGTCTTGTCGCTGCTTCTGGCGCTGCGGTCGGTGCCGTCCGCTCTGATTTGGGGCGCTGCAATGCAGGTCAGCGCATCACGGCGCTGCGCAATGCGCTGCTGCGTCCTGCTGATGTCCGACGCGGCCGAACGGCACCGCCGCAGAATGTCCATTGCTTTCATTCGCGTCACCTCCAAAAGCGTCCACGTTGGCGCTTTTCTGTCTTATCGGACGATCTCGTCGTCGTGTTCAGCCGGTCGGCTACTCAAAAATTCCACGTCCTCCGCGTTGACTTCCATGCTGGCATAGGTCTTGCCGTCGTGCCCCTGATACACATTGCAGCTTACCGGGCCGGTTACGCATACCTTGCGCCCCTTGGACAGGTATTTCGCGCAAAGTGCGCCTAATTGCCGCCACGCTGTCACACGGAAATAGTCGGTGCTTTCGCTGCTGGTGCGGCGATTCACCGCCAGCGTGAAGGTGCTGCACTGGATGCCGTTGTCGGTTGTGCGCTGCTCTGGGTCTTTTACCAGATTTCCAATCAAAATCAGTTTGTTCATGTTCCCTCCTGCGCGCCTGACGGCGCGGATGGTCGATTAGTAGATAACGCAAGCCGCCGCCACCGAAAGGCCGTAGCACGCGATGCGGTTGTTCAACTCGCCGCCTGTGCTCACACGGCGGGCGTAGTTCGCGTTCCATGCGTTCGGCCCGCGCAGCCACCACCCCACGGCTGCGCCGTCCGCATCTTTCAGAATGCGCCGTTCCGGCGTCTGGAACCATGCAAAGCGCTTCCTGTCGCTATCGGGTGCTGTCAGTCCGACGTGTGCGGGATGCAGCAGCCAGAACCAATCTTGACAGTCTGCGCCTGTTGCATGGCGCTGGATACACGCCTTGTCCGCTTCGCTGAAATTGTCAAAGAAAGAACCGTTCAGCCACTTTCGCAGGCTGCTCGTTTCCCATGCACCGCAGCCAAATGGCCATTTCTCACTTGCGTTATCATAGGGGCGGCAGGCAATGGGGCGGTCTGTCCAGATAACCAGCGGACGTTTTCCGATCGTTTCTTGCAGCACCTCGACCACGCGGAATTGCAGTGTACCGAAGGTTTCATGCTCCACATGGATAATGTTGCCCACCTGTGCGCACTCCTCTACGGCTGTGCGAAAGCTCAAATAAACGTGTTCGCTTGCGTGAGTTTGCGCCATCATGCAGTCATAGGCGCGGCGCATGTCCTCCAGCGCGCCCTGCGCCCGCCCCAGCGCTTCCAGAAATAGCGTTGCCGCTTCTTTTGCCATGATGCTCATCCTTTCTGCTCTCTTGCCTTGGTTTTAATGTCCCGAATAACCTTGTAATCATCCCACATGCTCACTTGGTTCATCGTCACTTTGTATTCGCAGGCTGGGATCTCCCGCACATTACTTGCGCCGCTGCCCAGCTTGATGGCGCGGCGGATGCGGTCGGCCACCTGACGCTCACAGCCGGTTGCGCCGTATTCGCGGCAAAGCGCTTCTGCGCGCTGGCGAACAGCTTTGTTGATGGCCGTCGCTTGGGCAGGCGTGACCTTGGTCAGATGCCGCACCTGCGCTTCCAGCGCCGCCATGCGGTCGTGCGTCGCCCGTATCATCTGCGCCATGCCCTGCATCACGCGCAAAAGCTCTGCAATCTGCTCGCTTTCCGACTTTTGCGGCAGTACCGTAGGCTCTTGCAGAACCATTTCAGTATTTTCCATTTCTGCGCCCTCCTCACTTGATTTCCACATGCGCCTGCATCGTTCCAAGTGCTTTCCGGCAGCCGTCCACCCATGCGCTCATCTGCTCCACATAGCCCAGCAGCTTGCGGCGTTCTGTTTCGCCGGTTTCCGCCAGTGTTGCGCCCATATGGGGCAGCACGCCCGCAGCGCCGATAAAGGCAGCCACCGCCGCGCCAAGTTCACTGCTGCCGAAGCTGCCGCTTTCTGCCATATCCACGCCGTGCGCTTCTTCGCGCTGATACGCCAGCAGCTGCTCTTCCATGGCTTGCCGCTTTGCTGCCTGCCGCTCGGCTTGCGCCTCCGCTTCTGTCAGCTCGGCGCGCAAGGCATCAATCTGCCGCTGCGCTTCGGGGCTGACGCTGCTGTCATTGCTGCGCTGCTCTGCCGCTTTCAGCGCCGACTTTAGCCGCTCGACTTCTGCCCGCCACTCACGCTGCTGCTGAATCATCTTGTAGCGGTCATCCTCTAATTGCTTGCGGTCAGCGTGCAGCCGTGCGCGCATATCGTTCGCCTGCTGGACAGACTGTGCCATCTTGCGCTCGGACTGACGCGCTTCGGTCACTTGCTCCTGTAATTCGTCAATCTGCTCTTTCAGTTTCCGCACCGTCATGTTTTCGTCAAGGGCACGCTGTGCCATATCCTCCCGCGCGCTCTCCGGCAGCGCAAGGATGGCTTGCACCTTGCTGCTGGGAAGCTGGGCAAGCGCACTGCCCTGCGGAACGGCGCGCGCCATCTGCATCAGCTTCTGGGCTTGCCGCTCGCTCATGTGTGCATTTTCCGCAACCCACGCTTCCCATTTGCCATGCGGCACCAGCTTGCGGTCTTTCGCTTCGCACAGCAGCCGCCCAACCTCCAAATAGTTCCGCGCAACGTTTTCCCACGCGACTGCCATGCGGGTTTCGATGCTTTCCAGCGTTACCAGCTCCACATTGCTGCCCGCGTTCGCCAAGGCTTTTTCGTCTTCCATGTCTTAGTCCTCCTTTGCGTTCCAATCAACCTGCGCATATTCGCAGGTATACAGTTCATCAGGAAGGGCAGGAATGCTGTCTGGCATGGGCGCAATCCATTCCAGCGTTTTGTGCAGTCTGCATTCTTTCGCATCCTTGCGCCCTTTCAGGCAGATGCTGCACTCCCGCACCGCAGCCATGCGGCTGATTTCCATCAGATCGCGGCTGTCCACCAGCATATAATCGCCGCGGCTCAGCGGGCCGGGAATGTCGATGCACAGCTTCGATTCTTTGACAAGCCGCGCCAGCCAGTTGGCGTCCTTATCCGGCATAGTGTCCACCAGCAGACACGCCAGCCGCTGCACCAGAGTCTGCGCCAATCGCCAGTCCCGCCATGCGTTTGGGGAAGCGCTGCGAAGGCGGTTTTTCAGGATGGGCGTGGCTTTCGTCAGCTCATCATCCAGCGCCACCAAGTAAACCATGGCGTTCCGTTCCTTGCCGCTCATTTTCTGTTGCTCCATGCTGTTTTACCTCCACTCCTCCGGCAGGTCGTCCGTCTCGACCAGCGTCATGCTCATGCTGATTTGCTCAACCTCTTTTTTCGCGCCGTCAATGAAGTGGCGCGGCACCCAAAGCAGGCGCACTGTTCGCCCGTCAATCCACTTAGGGCGTGTCGCTTCGCCATCTGCCTTGACGCCAGGCAAAATGCCTTCTGCCCGCATGGCCTTGTACAGTGCTTTGAGCGACACGGGGAATTCCAAGTTTTGTTCTTTCCGCAGCTTGCTCACCGCCGTAAAAGCCAGCTGCGGCATGAAGTAGTAATAGTCATCATCCATGTAGCCAATCATGTCCTTGGGCAAGCCCTTGCTGAAACTGCCCTCCGGCTCGGCTGTGCTGATGTCTTTCAGGGCAACTGCGCGGCTTGCCAGCAGTTCGGAAAGGCTGCTCAAAAAAATCCGCGTCGGCTTATCTGCTTCCATGTCTGCGGCTTGCTTTTTGCTGCTGTCTGTCAGCGTCCGCATGGCTTCCACCAGCATCGTGCCGCAGGTTTCTGCATCAAAAAGCCCGATGGAAAGGAAGTATTTCAGCATCATTTCGTAGCCAAGCAGAATGTGCGCAATCGCCTCTGCCGTGCGTCCGTGCTGTCCCTTCGTCTGCTCAACTGCTATATTGCGCAGCTTGATGAACCGATCGTGCAGCGCGCTCGGCAAAGCGTCTGCCTGACCGCGCAGCCAATCAATGTAGCCAGCCATGCAGCGGGTCAAGTAGCCCTTTCGTGCCTGTTCCTGCGCTGCCGTCAGCGCTTCGCCGACCGGGATGTCCTCTTTGCCTACATTCACAATGTAATACCTCGCTAATCCGCTTTCGCCCGCGCTCGGCGTGTCCTCGCCGCTGATGATGGCGACGCTTCGCGGCGGCATGGAGGTTTGCAGCGTTCCATCTGCCCGCATTCGTCCGCGTTCTGCGCCGTCGCCGAAAGCGCGCGCCAGATTCTGCGCCATGGCTTCCATTTGGCGTTTTTCCTGCAAGCTGTGTACAGGATGATAGTCATCCACCACGATGGGCGCATCTTTGAGCAGAAAAGCCTTTTTCCGCACACTGTTGCTGGTGTCGTTGAAACTCGCAGGCAGGTTTTTGCCTGTAAAGTTGCCGTAGTGGGACAGCGCCAGCGCCGCGGCTGTGGACTTTCTGCATCCCGTGCCACCCAGCAAAAACAGCGCAAAAGCCGGTGCAATGCCCGTAGCCGCCAGAAACTCGCGCAGCGGTGCCAGATAGGTCACGCCTAACAGCGGAATGCTGATGTGTGGCGCAATCACGTTGCGCAGGCTGCTGGAAGCAATGGCGGCATCAATCGCCGTGATGGATTCCCAGCCCGGCTCGCCGCTGCCATCCAGCCGGTACATGCTCAAGCCGCCTTCCAGCCCTACGGTCACGCCCTCCAGCCCGATTGCGCCGCCGTGGTAAAGGTAGCACCATTTCCCGCCGATTTTTCGCCACCCCGTGTGGCTGTACTCTGTCACGCGCGCGGCAGATACGCGTCCAACCTCCTTGATGGCCCAGCGCAACTTGTCCTTTGTCGTCGTGCCGGGCATGATGGCCGCGGCATAGCCCCATTGGTCTGTTACCCAGCCCATGGCGTCGAATTTCGTTGTCGGCACTGTCACGGTCGGCAGGCGCGTTCCGTCAATGCTCCATCCATCCAGCACAAATTCCATGCTTTCCGTTACGCCGTCATTGTGCCGCAGCTCCAAGCGTGGAATCGCCACAAAGTTGCATAGCGGCTTGCTGCCGTCCGATGTCACCACGCTGATACACCCATTGTCCGCGCAATAGCCCGGCACTTTCTGATACATCAGCGCCGCGCGCTGGGCCGGTGTCAGCCAGAACTTGACCGCCTGCGGATCGAATGTTTTGGTGATGTTCAGCTGCCGCGCCAGCGCTTCGGACGCTGCACGGTCGCCCATCAGCGCCGCCATGTCGGAAATGTCGCCCTTGTCAGGCATGTTGGGGCAGGCTGCTTTCATGTCCACCAGCCGAACGCGCTTCGCCTTGCCTGTCAGTCGCGTGGCAACCATCCATGCGTGTTCCTGTCCGGCAAATCCGTTCTTCTGGGTGTCGCAGTCCTCCAGAATCACCACGTCAGCGCCTGTCAGCAGCGCTGTGAAGCCGTCAGACCATTTTCCAGCACCGCCGGGATTGCATGTTGCTGTGTGCCCAAGCCGCTCCATGGTAGCAACGTCCTTTTCGCCCTCCACCAGATAGATGACGCGCCCGGACTTGACCGCCACCATGACCGCTGGCAGCCGGTAAAGCGTCGATGTCCGCAGCGCCTCTGGCACCGACCACACGAAGCCGTCCTTCCGTGCTTTCGGATCGCCCGGCGCATGAATGCGCTGCCGAAAGGTCTTCTGCCGTTTGCCGTCTTCGTCAGTGCGTTCAAAGCGGCAGACCTGAAACAGCTCGTGTCCGTCCGCGTCCGTATAGCTGTACACATCCGTCAGCGTTCCAAGGTCTTCTGACTTTTTGCGCATTTGGGGCTTTTCCGTGCTGGCGGGTGCTGCTGTGTAAACATCATGCCCCGGTACGCAGCTTGTGTCCGGCTTGCTTTTCGCGCGCGGCGCGGTGCGTCCCAGACGGTCGGGTTCGCAAGGTGTCACGTTCAGGTCACTGACCTTGATACCCAACGCTTGACAGATGGTCTGCGCAGTACATCCGCTGTTGCCATGACAGCACATGAAAATTCGCTTATTGCCGTATTTGTCGCTGACTTTCTCCGATACGGTCAAGCTGGCCGTCTTGTCGTCATGGGAAGGGCAGCGGCAGGTGTATTCGCCGCTGGCGTTCGGGCCGCGCTCTACTTTCAGCAGCCGAAGGAACTCTTGCAGCTCCATGGTGATGCCCCTTCCTTGTTACTTCTTTTCGTTTTTGATGCAGGTCATGCGCCCGCGAATCGCTTCCAGTGCGTCATCCTGCTGAAACTTGTAGCGGTTGCCGTCGCGGATGAAGGGCAGCCAGCCTTCGGTGATGCCTCGCCGGATGGCGGATTCCGAAAGCCCGGTCAGCTCCGCCAATTCGCGCACACCAATCAGGTTCTCAACGCTCACAACCTCGCGCGGCAGCGTGTCCAAGTCCACCAGCCGCCGGTTTCCCAGCGGATAGCTGGAAATCAGCCCTAAGCGCACAGCCTTGCGCAGCTTCTCCTGCTTGATGCCGGTTTTGCGGCTGGCTTCTGCGATGGTCACGAAGTTCATTGCCCGTTCCTCCTGTTCATAGCTTTGTCAATGGCTTCGATGGTGTCCTCCATCACTTGCCGCAGCGTCACCGCCCGCGCCCGAATAGCCCGTGCAGCTTCGCGCTCATGCGGATTGATGCGCCCGTCGCTTGCAATGGTGGCGAATTGCAGCGTCACGTCCTGAACGTCTGCAAGCTGCACCGCCCAGTTCAGCGCTGCCAGCGCAAGCTCGCCATAACCGCTGCCACCATAGTCGGCCAGCAGCGGGCAGACGGCGCGAATGTGCTGTGCTTTCAGGTCGGTGTCTTCGTACAGCTCGCACATTTTCTGCACCACGTCGCAGGGTGCGGCGCTGATGCCGCGTTCAATGTCGCGCAGCGTGTCGGTGCTGATGTACAGCGCTACCGCCCTCCGCTCTCTGCTGGAAAAGATGGGGGCACGTTCCGCCGCTCGCATCCGCGCCGCCCAGTAAATGTTTTCATGCTCCTTCATGCGCAGCCTCCACCACTCGCACACAGAACCCCTTCTCATTGAGCGCATTTTTGCGCATCAGTGCTTGGCGCAGCGTCGGAAATTGCAGCGCATCCCGCTCCGAAGCGCACCATGAAGCAATGCGGCATTCTTCGCCGCCGGTCGTCTTGGCGCGGATGAAGCCCTCATGGTATAGACCTGGAATGCTGACGCTCTGGATGACATAGCGTTTATTTTCCATATGCGTGCCTCATTTCGTTGATTTTTCCCCGGATTTGCGCGCTTTTCCATGGTTCCTTGCACTTGCCGCACGGCTGGTTGTCGTGTACAGTTGTGTGGAATGATTGTCATTATACAGTTTTTTTTTTTTTGTCAAGTATGATATTGCAAGTTTGCGCCACAATAACGCAAAAACGCAAAAAATAATGACTTTCATGCTAAAATATCAGACATGTTGAAAGGATGGTGTATCATGTCTTACACGAATAGACTATTGCAACTCCGTGAAGAAGCCGACCAGAAACAGACCGTAGTGGCTGCCGCGCTGGGCATTTCTCGCACAACGCTCTCAAATTACGAAGCAGGAATGATGCCGTCGCTGGAAAACGCCATCAAGATTGCCCAGTATTATGATGTATCGCTGGACTACATTGCTGGCTTGACGGCTGAACGCAATCGTGATTCCGGCGGTCTGGGCGCGTCGTTCCGCACACTGGCCAGCCTTGCCGGTGACGATGCCCTCACGGCATCTGACGTGCTGGACGTGGTGAACGCTGCGATTCTTTACGAATGCAGCCATGCGCCCTGCGGTCAGCAGTCCGTCCGCGCCTGCCGCACGTTCCTCGCGCGCCTTGCAGACAGCTACCGCGCCGCCGCAGCAGATAATCTGCCGCAGCTCATGGAAGCCGCCAATGCTGCCACAACGGCAGCGCTTGAAGTCACGAAAATGCCTGCGAACTATGCGGCGAAAAAGAAAGGGGAATAAGCCATGAAACGTGTTGCTGCCGTACTGCTTTCGATTGCGTTGCTCTGCCCCGTAATATCGCGGGCGGAATACGACCTTTCTGCCATGTCCGATGCTGATTTGCTCCAGCTTCGCACTGAAATCAATCTGGAATTGCTCTCGCGCCAGCCGCAGCCTGCGAACGCGCTCGGCAGCGGCGTGGTCAATGACTGCACCGTCACGCTGCGCGCTATAAAGCTGGGAAAAGACAGGGATGGCAACGATGGTGCCGCGCTGTTCTTCACGCTTGCCAACGGCAGCGCAAACACGACCGACTTTCAGCATGTCGTCCATGTGCAGGTTTTTCAGGATGGTGTAGAATGCGATTCTTCGCTGGTGAAGGGGAACGATTCGGCTGACGCTTTCACAACCGATTCCACGACATGGACTGTCAAAGTGCAGCCTGGCGCCGCAACGGATGTCCCGACATGGGGCTGTACGCTTTATCATCTGGGCGGCATCATCGAAGTGCAGCTTTGCGATGCGATGGATTATCGCCACCCGGTCATAGCTTCATTCTTCGTGGACTTGGATGCGCTGAATTAAAAATCCACTCAAAGGCAGGAAAAACGCAGCCGCATGTCGAACACTGCCGGACACAACGCCGCGGCGCTGTATACTGTCCCAATTCTATTCCTTACGCTTTCCCGTCAGGCTGCTTACACGAAAAACGCCCCGTCTTACAGGCGGGACGTGATGCCGCTATCCCTTGCGCCGCAACGTGTCGGCGCTCTTTTTTTTGCGCGCCTTACGGCTTTACGGGAAATCTGCGGGTATACTACGAACATGAATGGAGGTTTCATCATGGGAACGATTGAAAAGCGCGGCCCCTTTTCTTTCCGCATCGGCGTTCAAGTGCGTCTGCCGGACGGCTCTTGGGAATGGATACGCGATACCATCCACGTCAGTCCCGACCTTTCCGCGCGTGCGGCGCGCAAGCAGGCAGAAATGGCGCTCGCCCGTCTGGAAGCGGATGTCTACGAAGGCAAGCGCAAGCCGGATGCAAAGGCTACCACGCTGCGTGCCTTCTCCGCCATCTGGATAGAAAACCATGTCCGCCCGAATTGCAGCCCTGTCACGCTGAAAAACTATCAGCATTTCCTTGATTCGCGCATTCTCCCTGCGCTGGGCGATGTGCCGCTGCGCAAGCTGACGCCGCTGATGATTACCGAATGGCTCACCCAGCTGCGAAGCGATGCGCGCCGCACCACGCTGCTGCCGGATGACCAGCTGGCGCGTCCGCGTCGCGCAGATGAAACGGCGAACCTGATTTCTGACGAAAAGCGCGCAAGGCCGCTTTCAGGCAGAACGGTGCAGCACTACTATGACACCCTCAGCACTATGCTGGATTATGCGGTGCAGTGGGACTTCCTCGCAAAGAACCCCATGGAGAAGGTCACACGCCCACGCGCCAAGAAAGCCCGTGTGCATTATCTCACCGAAGAACAGGCGGTGCAGCTTCTCCGCTGTCTGCACGATGAACCGAACATGTGCTACCGCTCTGCCATTCTGCTGGCGCTGCTCTGCGGCCTTCGTCTCGGCGAAGTCTGCGAATTGAAGCTCTCGGATGTTGACTGGGAAAACGGCACCATTGATATTTCCCGCGCCTTGAAGTACACCCCGGAAATGGGCAACTTCGTCGATGACCCGAAGACGGATGCGTCCTCCCGCCTGATTGCGCTGCCGCCCGGTATGATGACCGTGCTGCATGAGACGCGCGCGTACCAAGCCGAAGCGCGCGCCATGGCACCGTCTGTGTGGCGTGGGGAAGGCTGGATCGTCCACCGCTGGGATGGCGGACAGGTCAACCACGACACGCCGTCAAAGTGGTTTCGCAAATTCGCCGATGCTCACGGTTTTGAAGGTGTCCGCTTCCACGATCTCCGCCACACGCACGCCACCATTCTGCTGGCCAACTCCATTGATGCCGTCGCCGTTGCATCTCGCATGGGACACGCTGACGCCAGCACCACGCTGCGCGTCTACGCCCACGCGCTTCGCCGCCGCGACGTGGATGCCGCCAATGTCACCCAGCAGCTGCTGAACCTTGCCACAGCAGGGGATGACGATACGCCCGCGCCTGACGCTTAACCCATTTCCCCCAAGTTTCCCCCATGGGTTGAATAAGTTGTGGATAACTCCGCCCAAAACAAAAAAAATCGGTGCAATCTGGTTGAAGATTGCACCAAATCACGTCGAAGTGGCGGGATTCGAACCCGCGGCCTTTTGGTCCCGAACCAAACGCGCTACCAAACTGCGCTACACCTCGAAAAGCGAGCCAACAGAGGGACTCGAACCCTCGACCTGCGGTTTACGAAACCGCTGCTCTACCGACTGAGCCATGTTGGCACGGCTGAAACGATTCAGCTTTATTAGTATACCAAATGACAGGCAGTTTGTCAAGAGGGTTTCGGAAAAAATTCTGATGGATTTAGCGATTTTGCGGGGAATCTGCAGCTTGCAGACAAAAAAACGTTTTTTCACGGAATCTTGGGGGAAGAGCAGCTTGGAGGCGCGTCTGCGGACGCGCAAAGTTACTGGCAGGGACGCTTCGCTGCCTGCACCTTTGTTGGCGACTTCCTTGGGATTGGTCGGACGAGGAACAGTTGGGGCGGTGCCCTAAACCCCACAAGGGGCAGACGAAAAGGGACGAAGTCCCCCCCTTGACCCCTTTTCGCGATTGAGTTGGTCGCGCTTTCATGCTCCTTCCGCGTGCAGCTTTTTGGTGCTTCGCCGAAGCCTTTGTTTGCTCCCCCAAACTTTCCGTGAAGAACCAAAAAATCCCCCGAATCGTGCGTGATTCGGGGGGGACAATGCTTACCGCTCTCCATTGCGGCCGCGGCTGCGGTTGACGCGGCGGACGGGCTGTCCGGCATTTTTCTTCGCGCCGGATGCGTTCGTGCGGGCGACAGGCTTGCTCGCCGGGGCGCTCTCGACGCGGACGGGCGTGCCGCCAAGGCGCATCTTGCCGTCTCTGCCGATGACGACAGGCTGACCGCTGCGTGCTGCGCGCTGACCGCTGGCAGGGCCGAAGCGCGGCACGGGATTTTGCTGATGCTCGCGGCGGATGACCTGCATCTCGCGCGGGGCGGATTTCGCGGCGCGCTTCTCCACGGACGCCTCGCGAATCGGGGCGGATGCGGCGAGTTTGGCGGGTTTGGCGCTCATCGGGCGATTCGCCTTGCGCTCCGGCGCGGCGTTGCCCTGCATCGTCAATTTTGCCGGGCGGGGCTGACGCGGCTTCGGCTCGCTGGGGGTGGTGATTTCCATCGGCCACTCGCTTTCCTTCAGCGGCAGACGCTTGCCAATGAGCTTCTCCACCTGCCCTAACTGCTTCACCTCGTCGATGCAGCAGAAAGAAATCGCGGTGCCGTCGCGGCCAGCGCGGCCCGTGCGCCCAATGCGGTGGACGTACGCTTCCGGCTCCATTGGCATGTCGTAGTTGATAACATGGCTCAGACCCGCGATGTCGATGCCGCGGGCGGCAATATCCGTCGCGACGAGGACTTTGCATTCGCCAGTCTTGAACGCGGTCAGCGCGGCCTGACGGGCGTTTTGGCTCTTATCGCCGTGGATGGCGACCGCGTCGATGCCCTCGCGCTTGAGGTCGCGGACGATGCGGTCTGCGCCGTGCTTCGTGCGGCTGAACACGAGCGCGTTTTCCACGTCCGGGTCGCGCAGGATTTTCGCCAGCAGATGCTTCTTGTTCGCCTTATCGACATAATACAGGCACTGGTCAATCTTCTTGACCGTGGAGGACACGGGGTCAACCTTGACGGATTCCGGCTCGTGGAGCAAATCCATCGCCAGCTTTTCAACCTCCGGCGGCATCGTCGCGGAGAACATCAGCGTCTGGCGCTTTTCCGGCAGCTTTTCCGCAATGCGGCGGACGTCATGGATGAAGCCCATGTCAAGCATTCGGTCTGCCTCGTCCAGCACGAACGTCTCCACCTTATCCAAATGCACAAAGCCCTGATTCATCAAGTCCCACAGGCGGCCGGGGCAGGCAATCACCACATCCGCACCGCGGTGGAGGGCATTCACCTGCCCCTGCTGATTTACGCCGCCGAAGATGACAGTCGGGTAGACGGGCAGCTTTTTGCCATAAAGCACGAAATTATCATAAATCTGCTGGGCGAGTTCGCGGGTCGGGGTGAGGATGAGGGCGCGGATGGCGCGGCTCTGCCCGAAGCGGGTGGGCTTTTTTGCCAGCTGCTGGATAATCGGCAGGGCGAACGCGGCGGTTTTGCCCGTGCCGGTCTGCGCGCAGCCCAGCACATCCTTTCCAGCGAGGACGAGCGGGATGGTCGCCTGCTGAATCGGGGTCGGGGTTTCATAACCTGCCGCCTGCACATTCTGCAGGAGCAGGGGCATCAGTTTCAAGTCATCAAAACGCATTCCGATAGTTCCAATCTTTTCAATCTATGGCGCAAACAGAACGCGCCAAATGCTATTATATCACAATTCCGGGGATGATACAAGGAAAAATTTCAGCCGAACGCGGGAAAATAGCGCAAAATCAGCCGATTCGCGGGACGATTTTGGCTGACGGCGGCGCGGCAGTCGGTTTTCGCGAAATTTCGTTTCCTTATTATTATATAGCTGGATGACAGGATGCTGCGCGGGACGAATTGCCACGTCCAGCCACCAGCAGCGCAAAATCACCACGGTACTCCCCTTCCGTCCACCATCAGGGCAAACGCGCCACGGCGCGCCCCATTTTGTCCTTTCGGTGTTTTTGCCTTGCGAAGCGCCGCGCAATCTGGTATGATGAAATCAGCAGAAATCGCGTTTTGACCCCTTGACAAATCTGCTATTTCTGGTATAATTCATTGCATTAGCGCTTTATCGCGCTAAACCATCAAAATTATGACAGGAGGCGGCACAATGGAGCGTCGCAGACTGCAAATTCCCAGCGGTATGCAGGATACCCTCCCCGGCGAATGCGCGGGCAAGCGCCGCTTGGAGGACAAGCTGCGCCGTCTGTTCACCCTCGGCGGCTATCAGGAAATCGAAACACCGATTCTGGAGTATTATGACGCGCTGGATGATCAAACATTCGGCTATCGCCCGGAGCAAGTGTGGAAGACGTTCGACCCGCAGGCGCGCATTCTCGCCGTCCGCCCGGATTCGACGATTCCGGCGGTTCGGCTGGCGTCCGGGCGGCTGAAAAACGCGCCGCTGCCGCTGCGTTTATGCTATGTGCAGTCCGCGGCGAAATTCCACTCCGAAACACTGTCGCTTTTGTGCGAGGACACGCAGGCAGGCGTGGAGCTGATGGGCGAAGGCAGCGCACAGGCGGACGCGGAGGTCATCGCGCTGGCGGTGGAAGCCCTGCGCGCCGCCGGGATTCGCGACTTTTTGATTGAACTGGGACAGGTGAAGTTCGTCAGCGGATTTCTGGAAGAAGCCGGGCTGACAGAACAGCAGTGCGCGGCGGTGCGCGACATGATGGCGCACAAAAACGCGCTGGATATGCAGCTCTACCTTGACCGCCTGTCCATTGAGGCTGACGTGTCGCGCCGCCTGATGCGTCTGCCGCAGCTCTTCGGCGACGCGGCGGTGCTCGATGAAGCGGAGCAGCTGACACAATCGCCGAAATGCCTGCGCGCGATTGCGCATCTGCGGCAGGTGCTGTCCATCCTGCAAGACTATGGCTGTGCGGACTGCGTGAGCATCGACCTTGGGCTGACGCAGCAGGCGAATTACTACTCCGGCGTGGTGTTCCACGGCTTGGCAGCGGAGCTTGGGCAGCCGCTGCTCTCCGGCGGGCGCTATGACGGGCTTCCGGCGCAGTTCGGCCGCCCGATGCCCGCAACGGGGTTCGCGCTCTCGCTGAAACTGACGCTGATGGCACTGGAGCGGCAGGGCGAAACGTTCGCGCCGCCCGTGCCGGATGTCATCCTCTCCTTCGCGCCGGGCGGACTGCGCTCTGCCATCGCCTACGCGCATCAGCTGCGGGACAAGGGCGTTTCAGTCGCCCTGCTGTACGGGCTGACCGCCGAGGAGCTGCACCAGCGCGTCGACAGCGGGGAAGCATCCGCCGCCGTATACCTGAACGGCAGCGTTTTCGAGCAGTACGGAAAGGCGGTGTTCTGATGGAGCAGCCGGTCATCACCTTCGCGCTGGCAAAGGGGCGGCTTGCGGAGCAGGCGTTCGACCTCTTGGAGCAGCTGGGCATTGACTGCTCTGAGCCGCGGAATCCCGGTCGTCAGCTGGTGCTGTGGGACAAGGAGCAAAACATCCGGTTTATCCTCGTCAAGCCGTCGGACGTACCGACATATGTGGATCACGGCGTGGCGGATTTAGGCGTCGTCGGCAAAGACACGCTGCTGGAAGCCGGACGCGAACTGTACGAGGTGCTGGATTTAGGCTTCGGCAAGTGCCGCTTGTGCATCGCGGGCTACCCCGGCGAGCAGGGCGGCAGCGTCAACCGCGCCACCTTCCGCGTCGCCACGAAGTACCCGAATATCGCCCGAAGCTACTACGACAGCCGTGGACAGACGATTGAAATTATTGAACTGCACGGTTCAGTAGAACTTGGCCCCGTCATCGGGCTGAGCGACGTAATCCTCGACATTGTGGAGAGCGGCTCGACCCTGCGCGCCAACGGCTTGACGGTGCTGGAAGACATCTGCGACGTATCGGCGCGCTTAGTCGTCAACCGCGTCGCCATGAAAACCAAGCGGGAGCGCATCCGCCAGATTATCGACGGACTTGGCGCGCTGCTCGCCGTGAAACAGGAGGGACAGGCATGATTCCGATTCTGCGCGCATCCGACGCGGGTGAACTGAAACGCCGCGTTATGAACCGCTCTCAGCTGCAAAACGAAGAGGTTTCCCGCATCGTCAAGGAGATTGTCGCGCGCGTCCGGCAGGAGGGCGACGCCGCCTTGTTCGACTACACGGCGAAATTCGACCATGTGACCATGACCGCCGAAACCGTGCTGGTGACGAAGGACGAAATCGCCCGCGCTTACGCCGCCGCTTCCCCCGAATGGCTCGACGCCATGCGCGAAGCCGCCCGCCGCATCACTGCCTTCCACGAGAAGCAGAAGCAGAACACATGGTTAAATTTTGACCCCGCCATTTCGCTGGGGCAGAAGATTACGCCCCTCAAGCGCGTCGGCGTGTACGTTCCCGGCGGCACGGCGGCGTACCCCTCGTCGGTGCTGATGAACGTGCTGCCGGCGAAGGTCGCGGGCGTAAAGGAGATTATCATGGTCACGCCGCCCGGCCGGGACGGCTCGGTCAGCTACCCGCTTGCCCTTGTCGCGGCGGATTTGGCGGGTGTGGACAAAATCTACAAAGTCGGCGGCGCGCAGGCCGTTGCCGCCCTCGCGTTCGGCACAGAGAGCATCCCCCGCGTGGACAAAATCACCGGACCGGGCAACATTTTCGTCGCCAACGCGAAACGGGAGGTTTTCGGGCATGTCGGCATTGACATGGTCGCCGGGCCGAGCGAAGTGCTGGTGATTGCCGACGACAGCGCGAATCCCCGCTACGTCGCTGCTGACCTGCTGTCACAGGCGGAGCACGACCCCCTCGCCGCCGCGATTCTCGTCACGGACAGCGAAACCCTTGCCGCTGCCGTTCAGGCGGAAATCGCCCGCCAAACCGCCCTTCTCCCCCGCCGAGATGTCATCGAAAAGAGCCTGACCGCCTACGGGACGATCGTCGTCGCGCCGACCCTCCCCGACTGCGCGGACATCGCGAACCAAATTGCGCCGGAACACATGGAGCTGTCCGTCGCTGACCCGTATGGGCTGCTGCCGCTGATTGAAAACGCGGGCGCGATTTTTCTGGGGCATTACTCGCCCGAACCGCTGGGGGATTACCTTGCTGGCCCGAACCATGTGCTGCCGACGAGTGGGACGGCACGGTTCTTTTCGCCCTTGTCGGTGGATGATTTCGTGAAGAAGTCGAGCTTGATTTGCTGTTCAAGGGCGGAATTGGAGCGGGTGTCGGAGCAGGTGATGCTGCTGGCACGGCAGGAGGGCTTAGATGCCCACGCGAACGCGGTTGCGATTCGGTTCGGTAAGGAAATAAAAGCCTAAGGAAAAAAGTAGCAAGGGAAGCGCGCCCAAGCCGGGCAGCCCAAAACGGGTCAAGGGGCAATGCCCCTTGCAGGGTGCAGGGACAGCGTCCCTGCTGGGGTTTGGGGCAACGCCCCAACTGTTCCGCGTCAAACCTACTCAAAGGGAAAAGTCAACAAGGCGCAGGCAGCGAAGCGTCCCTGCCCGTAACTTCGCGCATCCGCAGACGCGCCCCCAACTTGCTCATTCCAACATCTATGCTGTGTCGCGCCAAATGGGCGCGACCGGATAGCTCCGCCCGCACACAGCGCACGCCCAAATCCACCAAGGAGGTATCCTCATGCGCACCGCCGCCATCACCCGCACGACCCGCGAAACGGACATTACCCTCACGCTGACCCTCGACGGCAGTGGCAAAACGTCGCTTTCGACCGGCATTGGCTTCTTTGACCACATGCTGGACGCGCTGTGCCGTTTCGGGCAGCTGGATTTGGCGCTCACCTGCCGGGGCGATTTGCACGTTGACGCACACCACACGGTAGAGGACGTGGGCATCTGCCTCGGCCGCGCCCTTCGCGACGCACTCGGCGACCGTGCGGGCATTCGCCGCGCCGCGAGTGCCTATATGCCGATGGACGAAGCCCTTGCGTTTGCCGCGCTGGACATCAGCGGTCGCCCGTACCTTGTTTTCGACGCGGAATTTGCCGCCCCCATGTGCGGGCAGTTCGACACGCAGCTGGCGGAGGAATTCTTCCGTGCGTTCGCCGTAAATGCGGGCTTAACGCTGCATTTGAAGGTGCTGTACGGTAAAAACGACCACCACAAGCTGGAGGCGCTGTATAAGGCGCTGGGACTGGCGCTGCGAGACGCGGCGAGCATCGACAATCGGATTGAGGGTGTGCTGTCCACAAAGGGCAGTCTGGATTAAGGAGGCGCAAGGGGCGCTGCCCCTTGACCCCGCCAAAGGGTCTTCGACCCTCTGGACTCCCTTTCGCGCGATTGGGTTGGTAACTTTTTCAGGCTTCTTCCGCGTGTTTATTGGGGGAACCCAAGGGGCGCTGCCCCTTGACCCCGCCAAAGGGTCTTCGACCCTCTGGACTCCCTTTCGCGCGATTGAGTTGGTAACTTTTTCAGGCTTCTTCCGCGTGTTTATTGGGGGAAACCAAGGGGCACTGCCCCTTGACCCTCTCGCACGATTGCGTTGGGCGCACTTTCATGCTATGCTCGCGTGTTAATTTTCATCCCCCAAAGGAGGGTTTCCCATGCAGCTTTACCCCGCGATTGACATGCTCGATGGCAATGCCGTGCGTCTCCGCCAAGGCAGGCGCGACGACGTGACCATTTTCGGCAATCCCGTTGACCTTGCCGCGAAATGGCGCGAACAGGGCGCGACGTACCTCCACCTTGTTGACCTCACCGCCGCGTTCGATGGGCATACCAAGCACCTCCCGCTGATTCGCGAGGTCATCCGCGCGTTCGGCGGAAACGTCGAGCTGGGCGGCGGGCTGCGCACGATGGCGGACATCGCCCTGCGCATCGAAGCGGGCGTGACGCGATGCATCATCGGCACGGCGGCGATTGAAAAGCCGGACTTAGTGAAAGAGGCGTGCCGGGCATTTCCGGGGCAAATCGCCGTGGGGCTGGACGCGAAGGACGGGTTCGTCGCGACACGCGGGTGGGTGGAAACATCCGTGCTGACCGCCGCCGAAGTCGCCCTGCGAATGCGGGACATGGGCGTCACTACCCTCATCTACACCGACATCAGCCGCGACGGGATGATGCAGGGCCCGAATTTCGCCGCAACGAAGCGCCTGATTGACAAGACGCAGATGGACATTATCGGTTCAGGCGGCGTGAGCAGCATCGGCGATTTACTGAAATTGCAGGAAATCGGCTGCGCAGGCGCGATTTTGGGACGTGCGATGTACGAGGGCGCGTTCACCGTGCCGGAGGCGCTTGAGGCCATCCAAACCGCGGACAAAGGAGAATGAATATGGACTTTTCGCAGTTGAAATTTGATGCAAACGGGCTGATTCCCGCCATTGCGCAGGATGCGCGCACCAATCAGGTGCTGATGCTGGCATACATGAATCAGCAGTCAATTGAGCAGACGCTGGAAACCGGGTACGCGACGTACTTCAGCCGTTCCCGGCAGGCGCTGTGGAAGAAGGGCGAAACCTCCGGGCACACGCAGAAGCTCGTCGCCATGCGCTACGACTGCGACCACGACGCGATGCTGCTGACGGTGGAGCAGGTCGGGCCGGCGTGCCACACGGGCGCAAAAAGCTGTTTCTTCAACGACGTATATGTGGATGAGGACGCGCCCGCGACCGCGAATGTCCTTCAGGAGGACTACGCGACGATTGCCGACCGCGCCGCGAACCCGGTGGAAGGCAGCTACACGAACTACCTGCTGGACAACGGCGTGGAGAAAATCTGCAAGAAGGTTGGCGAGGAAGCCAGCGAGACGATTATCGCCGCGATGAAAGCGAATAAAGAGGAAGTGACCTACGAGGCCGCTGATTTGCTGTACCACCTGATGGTGCTGCTCTACCAGCAGGGCGTGACGCTCGATGATGTGTGGGCGGAAATGGCAAGAAGGCGGTAACGCCTCAATTAGCAATGAAAAATGAGCAATTCGCAATGAAATGGTGGACGAATCATTCCTCATTTCTCATTGTAATTGCTCATTTCTTATTTTGTCCAGTCCTCCACAGGCAGATTTTCCACGCGGAAGAACTCGCGGGTGTTGTTCGTCACCAGGGTCAAGCCCCGCGACCATGCGTGCGCGGCAATCAGCGTATCCAGCGGGCCGATGGGCGTGCCTTTGCGCTCCAAGTCGACGCGGATTTGCCCATATTCTTCCGCCGCGCGGTCGTCGAAGGAGAGAATCGCCATAGCGGAGAGAAAGAGCGTGATGGCAGCGCGGTTCTGCGCCGTCGACTGGCTTTTCTCCACGCCATGCATCAGCTCCGCGTAGGTGATGGCGGAAATGCACAGGTCGTCTGGGTCGTGCTGGAGGAAATTGCGGATGAGCGCCGGGGGCTTGTGCTTGATGGCAAAGATGCAGATGTTCGTGTCCAGCATGTATTTCACAGCGATTCACGCTCCTGCGCATCGGGCTGTTCGCGCCCATTCGGCATGAAATCCGCCGTGAACATATCCAAACTGGTCAAGAAGCCCGACCAGCGGTTGTTCTTCGGCAGCAGAATCACGGCATCTCCCACCTTGCTGACGGACACCTCGTCCCCGCTGAAGCGGCACTCCTTCGGCAGCCGAACTGCCTGACTCCGCCCGTTTTCAAACAGCTTTGCAGTCATCATGCGTCTGCACCTCCTTGTATTATTAGTATATATCATAATATATACCTTGTCAAGCCTTTATGTTCCCCGCTGGACGAAATCATGATACGTCCGCGGGGATTTTTTTCTGCTTGACGGCATCCATCCGCCCATGCTATGATGGAATTGCAGCCGTTCTTCTATTTTTTGCGGAAGAAAAGTTGTAATACTATTTTCAAATGAGAATGCGCCAAGATGCGAAGCGAATTTTTCGCGCTGGCTAACGCGAATGAAACGCAGCGTAGCAGCGCTACGCTAAGTGGAATGAGCGGACGCAAGCGCGGAAAAGGCGCGAGCAGATGGCGCAGGTGAATTTGGAAATAGTATAAATCTTCATGAAACACGGAACAAAATCCCCCAACCGCTCGTCATGAAAAACGAGGAGGCTTCTGCAATGGATGAACTCATTCTCCGGCGCGCGCAAAAGGGCGACGCATCCGCCTTTGAGCAGCTCGTCACACCCTATGAGCAGATGATTTGGCGCGTCTGCTGGCATTATCTGCACCACCGCGAGGACGCGATGGACTGCGCACAGGAGGTCATGCTGAAGGCGTGGCGCTCCATTGGGCAGTATCGGCAGGACTGCGGCTTTTCCAGCTGGCTGTACCGCATTGCGGGCAGCGTATGCATTGACTTTCTGCGCAAGCAAAAGCGCATGGTGGACAGCGATTCGATGGACGCGATGGCGGAAAACGGCTTTGAACCGGCGGATGATTCCCCGACCCCCGAAGCCGAACTGCTTGACCGCGAATCCACCGGCGATATTTCCCGCGCCCTTGACCAGCTTCCCGCCGACATGCGCACCGTCCTCATCCTCTACGCGCTGGAAAAGCAGCGCTACGAGGATATTGCGCAGATTACGGGCGTATCCGTCGGCACGGTGAAGAGCCGACTCAACCGCGCACGGCAGAAACTTGCCGCCATTCTTGCCAATCAGCGGGAACAAAACGAAAAATCAAGCGTCTTACCGAGTGAAAGGAGGACAGGAAAATGAACCGCGAACCCCATTTTGATGAAAACGAAGTCCTCCGGCAATGCATGTCGCCCCTGAACGAGGAAGTGCCGGATATGCCGGAAAATTTCCACGCGCAGTGGACGGCGCTGGTAAAGGAGGACGCCATGAAGCAGGAAGAAACCCGCAAAGTCGCCCCGATGCGCCGCTGGACGCGCATCCTCTCCGTCGCCGCGGCGCTGGTGTTCGTCGTCGGCGGAACGCTGCTGACGAAAGACAGCCTGTCGCCCGCGCGGACGAGTGCGCCGCAGTCCCCCGCGGAGAGCTACGACTACGATTACGACACCTACACCAGCGACGTCGGCTATTCGGAAGAAGCCGGCAGCGGTGTGCGCACGATGATGGTCGGCGCCGCGAACGACGCCATGCCGGAAGCCGCCAGCGCGAAATCCGCCGTCGCGGAGGACAAGAAAATCATCCGCAACGTGTCGCTGACCATCAAAACATCCGCCTATGACGACAGCATGGCAAGTTTGACCGCGCTGCTCAGCCAGTACGGCGGATATCTGGAAAGCTCCAGCGAATACACGAACAACCGTGATCTGCGCACCGCGTCGCTGACGCTGAGGATTCCGGCGGATTCGCTCGATGCGTTCCTGATCGGTACGGGCGAGCTGGGGCGCATCACCAGCCGGAACATGTCGTCCACCGACGTGACGGCCAGCTATCAGGATACCGCCGCGCGGCTGGAAAATCAGAAGCTGCTGCTGGCGCGCCTGCAAGCCCTGACCGACACGGCGGGCGATTTGTCGGATTTGCTGGCGCTGGAGACGCAGCTGGCGGACACACAGTACAACATCGAGCAGCTGGAAAGCGCCTTGGCGGACACCGATCAGCAGGTAAATGACGCGACCGTGCGTGTGACGCTGAACGAGGAAGCGCAGCCGGATCTGCGCGACGAAACGGTGTCGCTGGGCGATCGCATCCGCGGCGCATTGTCCACCGGCTGGAATGCCTTCGTGTCGTTCCTGCAGGACTGCGTGGTGTTCCTGACGGCGGCGCTGCCGTTTATCGCGATTGTCGCCGTGATGGCGATTGTCATCATCATCATCCGCAAGGCAAAGAAGCGGAAGTGATTTTCTTCCCTGTCCCGGTATTCGCTGGGGCAGGGATTTTTGGTTCTTCACGAAATCTTTGGGGGAAGAGCAGCTTGGGGGCGCGTCTGCGGACGCGCAAAGTTACTGGCAGG
>ENA-UOJJ01001101-UOJJ01001101.1-human-gut-metagenome-genome-assembly--contig:-CS66-NODE-1101-length-41709-cov-9.024055_pt1 | contig 41709 bp, 37 predicted proteins | sample MGYA00242343_ERZ723890 | MGnify/ENA metagenome assembly ERZ723890
CACTTGTTCTTTTCAGAAGTTTTAGCACTACTGCTAAAACTTCCAGATACGCTTAATGCACTCTGAATATCTGAAACTTTAACCGTATCCGTTTTGTCTATTTTTTTACTGTAATACCAGTCATTCGTTCCATCGTTTCCTTGTATCACAAGTGACACCGTATCAGAAATGCTTCCCTTTGTTGCTCTAATATATCCGTTCTCGAAGTTATAGTACACAGACCCTATATCCTTATTCTTTCCGTTAACCCGCAGTCTCATCGCTGTACCCTCTGCGATTGTGCCATACACCGCAGAATCAGAAGTAGCTGCCGTGGCTGAAGACGCAAAAAGAACCGTTGCCAGATTCAGATTGGCAAGAGGACGTACTCCGAATTTTTCGTCCACATCATGACCTTCTATTCGATACGAATTCTTTATTTCATCGGGATTCGCAGTAAGTCCTATAGTTGCACCTCTAGGTGTACGTATCCAAAAACGTTCTCCGACAGCCCAATAAATGCTGCTTGCTATTTTCTTTGTATTAGTATATACTGCTATCAGCAGTTCTTTCTGACTAGAATCATATAAATTACAACCTGGAGCATATAACTTATCCGATATAGTATAGCTTTTATTGTTTAAACCCTCTATTGTTACTTCTACCTCATTCATTATATCCTTCTCTGCATCGGAAAAGTATGTATCATTGTCATCTCTTGCCATATCCTGAAGAACTTTCCTTAACTCACTTGCACCATAGTGACTTGCATATACTTCTTGCGGAGCATTATTTCCATAATTTCCGTACTCCTCCTTATATGTTTTTGTTATCGAACCTGAAGATATGTCCTCAAATATCTGTTCTTTTTTTATGGAATCGGCTGCAAAAATAATTGTATTATCCTTTACATTATTTACACCCCCATCCTTTCCAAGAATATACCATTCCTGTATATTTCCGTCTTCATCATTACCAAATGCCAGCTTACCGACATTATCCGATATTCCTTTATAATTCGGTGTAAATGTCTCATCCATCAACTGTTCCTTTGTCGCATACGCCGTTACGCTCGGCTCCTTGCTTCCTGCTGCCGCCTGCACCTTGCTCACACTATGTGGCATAAACGGAACAAGTCCCGCCATTAATGCTGTTGATAGTATAACTGCCGTTCCTTTTTTAATTTTTTTTATTAATCTCATATAAGTCCCTCCTTTGTATATAAATATTATTAATATCAAACGCACAATAAAAGTATCACGAGAAGATAATATATCTTAACAGTATTATACATTAAACAGCATAAAAAAAATGCCATTTGCACGAAATGACATTTTTTCAACACGAATGATATTAATTTTTGTTTTCAGCTCCTGCCGTCGTCCCGGATGATGATTCCTCCGATGCTTTTGTTGTGGGATTCTCACCTGTTCCGGTCTCGCCCTCTGTCGGTTTTTCAGTCTCTTCCTCTTTCTTTAATACAGTAAGAGTAACCTTCCTGCTTGTATAACCTTCTTTCGGATCAATGAAACTATACTCTATTGTATACACGCCATGTGTCACATTAGCGTCTTCAATAGTAACTTCATCACCATTGGCATTTTTTATTACATAATCCAAATCTTCATCGTAACCTATAGAGTTCGTTGCCTTAACACCGTTCCATATGTCAAAAGCGCCTTCCGATTCTGTAACAGTCACATTATCTGACGGAACTTCTATCTTAGGTTTCTGAAGCCCGTTTACCTGATAATTTGCATATCCGAAAAATGCGATATTCATATCTACATAACCATCAATGCCGTCTACAGTATTAGTTACGCCGTACTGCCACATATCAAAGTGATAGTCAAAGTTCGGAAGCACATCACCATACTGCCAGCGTCTTGATGTATAGTAATAATCGCCAAGGTATGCAGCCATCCATACTTTATACTTATTAGAAATCTGTGCGCCATTAAATGCATCATACCAGCGGTATTTATTAGAATATACCATTGGTTTATAACCTGAAGCTGCTATTACATCACAGAATGTCTCACATACTTTTGTAATAGTATCATAGCTGCCATCACCATATGCTAATTCCCAGTCAAATGCAACCGGATATGTAATCTGATATCCTCTTATAAGATTTACACAGAAACTTGCCTCCCTGTATGCAGTCTCAACGTCTCTTGCTCCTGAATAAAAATATATGCCGACCTGAATTCCATTAGCCAGAGCACCCTGGATATTCTGCTGGAATTTTCTATCTTCATAAAGTCCGTCGTCACCGCCGCCGCACTTTATCATGGCAAATGTAATTCCTGAATTGGCAACCCTTGTCCAGTCAATATCACCCTGCCATCTTGATACATCTATACCATGAACAAGCTGTCCGACTTCATATATCTGATCAGACTTTGGTGCTTCTGGAGCAGGCGGATCTTCTATAACTTCGTCTTCATTACGCTCTGGTTCAGTCGAATTATCATCAACTATTTCCAATTCTTCAATTGGAATAATCTCAATATCGCCTGATTCAATCATATCTGTAATCTGTTCTTCGTTCATATCCTGAGGTGCAACTTCCTCTTCTGTATGCTCTTCTGTTTGCTCTTCTGTTACTTCCTCAGTGTGCTCAGTTGTTGTTTCTGTAACAACCGCCTTTAATGTAGCAGGTTCAGTCTCTGTAGGAACTGTCTCTGCAACAACAATCTGTCTGTTATTATTTGCGTGATTAACGTAAACCGCCGTTGCAACTGTTCCTGTAGTTCCAACAGTAACGACGCAGCCCGCTATTATACATGCCTTCGCATGTGTGACCGCCATAATTTTACAAAATCCCGTAAATTTCTTTCCTGTAAGTGCCAGCTTACTTACTGCCTGTGCCAGCCAATTCTTCAAAATAAAACCTCTTTTCCCCTCAGCAGAAACCTGCATATATAGCAATAATCTGCATTAGCATATAATTATTTTACAGTTAGTATATTTTATATACTCGCTATATCTGACATACTACACCATAAATCCGCTTAATTCAAGGGTTTTTTCGCATTTAATACAATTTTGGATAATTTTATACATATTTATACAATTATTAATTAAATACAACTCTTATAGTTGTACCCTTACCGACTTCACTCTCAAGTTTCAGTTCAGCATTAGGATGTTTTGCAACAATATGCTTTACAATAGCAAGGCCAAGACCTGTTCCGCCTGTTGATTTTGAACGGCTCTTATCAACTCTGTAGAAACGTTCAAATATGCGTTCCTGATGTTCTTTCGGAATTCCTATTCCGTTATCCTTAACTTCAACAAATGTTTTACCATTATCTTCATCAACCGTAACTTCAACTTTTCCGCCTGGATTATTATATCTTATAGCATTATCGCAAAGATTATATATAAGTTCGTCCATCATCTGTCTGTTTGCCTTAACTGTCCGGTTGCTTCCTTTAATTGAAAGAGTCACATTATGTTTATCCGCACTCATCTGAAGCATATCAACACAGCTTTCTGCAATTTCATACAGATTAACATTCTCAAATATATCCTCTCTTACCGTAACATCAAGTTCTGATAATCTTATTATGTCATTGATAAGTGTGAGAAGCCTGTTAGAGCTTTTATGTATTTCTGCTGCAAAACGGACAACATCACCATCGCTTGCCATACCACTCTCTATAAGCTCAGAATATCCCGAAATTGAAGTCAGCGGAGTCTTTAACTCATGTGATACATTTGCAGTAAATTCCTGTCTCATATTGGCATTCCGCATAATATCTTCATGTTGTTTTCTGATTGTAGTCACAAAAGGAACAAGCTCCTTATAAACTTTTATAGAATCCGAGGCATCAAGATTTCCCGCAAGTCTCTCTATCGGTCCTACTATACTCTTAGTAAGGAAATTTGATAAAATCACACACAAAATAAACAAATTCACACAGAGAACAAGCATAACAGGAACCGCCTTTGCTATAACACTCGTAAGACTGCTCACTTCCTTTGAAACACGCAAAACACAGCCATTATTAAGCCTTACCGCATAATAAAAAGCACTTTTCCCCATTGTCTCTGATTTTCTTATTGCCTCACCACTGCCATCTTCAAATGCTTTCGCAATCTCTGGACGCTCCCTGTGATTTTCCATATAACCGACATCTGCATTTGTATCATATAAAGCTTTTCCTGATGCATCCACAAACGTTATACGAAGATGTGAATTATTATTTTGTAATGCCGATTCCATACTGTTGTTATCGGGGTCAGTCACTATCTTCCATGCATCAGAATCAACCATCAAATCAGTATATGTCTTTAAATCTCCGACGACTTCCTTTTTTATAAGTTCATAAAACACAACACTTGATATTGCTACAGTTGCAATTATTGCGAGCAGTGTAAGAAGCATATATTGAATATTAATTCTTTTTTTCAAACCCATAATCAGCCTCTGTCATCTACATCAAGGTAATATCCTACATTTCTTACTGTTTTAATATAACATCCTACAACGCCCAGCTTTTGTCTGAGTGTCTTAATATGGACATCCAAAGTACGCGACTCACCCTCATAATCTAAACTCCAAACTTTTTCCATAAGATTATCTCTTGAAAGAACAATTCCCTGATTTATTGCAAGATACCTAAGAAGTTCATACTCCTTAAAGGTAAGCTCTACCGGCTTATCATCCACATATGCAACATGCTTTTCATCATCTATAAAAAGCAGGCCTATTCTTATAAACTTTTCTTCTTCCATTCCACCCACACGGCGGAGAAGTGCCTTGACTCTTGATATAAGCTCCATTACACCAAATGGTTTTGTAAGATAATCATCAGCTCCCATATCAAGCCCTTTTACTTTATCTATCTCTGTAGTTTTGGCTGTGACAAGTATTACTGGAACTCTTCTTGTCTCCGGTGTGGCACGCATTTTTGTAAGAATCTGAAGCCCATCCTCATCAGGGAGCATAATATCAAGAAGAATAAGGTCAGGTATACGCTCAATCACCTGCTTATGAAATTCCTTTCCACTTGCACACTCTACAATCTGGTGCCCTGCATTCTTCAATGCAAAGCTTTCTATTTCGCTAATATTCTTATCATCTTCAACTACATATATGAGTGCCATAACTCCTCCATTCCGCATACCTGCCAATTAATCATCAAGCTTTGACTGCTGCAGGCTGCATATCATTTTCAGTAAATTTTCTTGTCTCAGGTAACTTATATTTTTCCTTATATAAAGCATACTGTTTTCTGAATTGCTCATTATCTTCACGTTTCATGATTCCAAGATACTCATGTGTCTCAAAACCTTCCTGCTTTATCTCAATTATGCATACACCGATATTAGAGCAATGGTCTGCTATTCTTTCATAATTAGTAATTATGTCCGAATGTACAAAACCAAGTTCAATTGTACATTTACCTTCTCTGAGCCTTCGTATGTGACGTGCTTTTAATTCCATGTTCAAATCATCTATAACTTCTTCAAGTGGCTCAACTTTTGTCGCTTCATTGATATCTTCTGCCTTAAAAGCATCAAAAGCTATATTTACAATATCTCTTACTGCCTCTGTAAAAATTCTTAGTTCAAGTGCCGCTTTTTCTGAAAAATGCATGTTTTTATCAAACATTTCCCTTGCTGCATTTACAAGATTGCATGCATGATCTGATATTCTCTCAAAATTTCCTATGCAATGCAGAAGCATGTTAAGCGTCTCTGAATCCTGCTCTGTCAAATCACGGCTGCTTAATTTCATAAGATATGTCCCAAGTACATCCTCATATTTATCAACACGTTCTTCTATATCACAGACATCACCGGCTTTTTCTTCACTAAAATCTGAAAACAAATCTAGTGATTTAAACAATGCTTCTCTTGACAAATCCGCCATATTATTAGTTACTATTCTGCAATGTTCCATCGCAAGGCTTGTCTTATCAAGAAAACGCTCATCAAGAAAGTCAAAATCCCTGTTGGCATCAATTGTTTCTTCTCTTTCCTTATCATCCCTGACCGAAAGACATGCAAGTTTCTCAAGTCCCTTGCCAAACGGTAAAAGAATTATTGTTGCAAATATATTAAATACACTGTGAATCGTTGCAATTCCTACAGGTGTAGCTCCCTGTGACAAAAATTCAAAATGTATAAATGCATTAATAAAATAAAACAGACACATAAAAACAAGTGTACCAATTATATTGAAATAAAGGTGAACAAGTGCTGCCCTCTTTGCATTTTTCTTAGCTCCGATAGCTGAAATCATCGCTGTAACACATGTACCGATATTCTGACCCATAATAATAGGAAGTGCTGTTGCAAATGTAACGCTTCCTGTTGCACACAATGCCTGAAGAATACCGACAGAAGCCGATGAGCTCTGGATTATTGCTGTAAGTACAAGTCCCGCAAGCATACCAAGCACTGGATTTGAAAACATGGTAAGTATATGTGTAAATTCCGGCACATCTGCGAGCGGTTTTACAGCCGAACTCATTGCTTCCATTCCATACATAAGAATTGCAAAACCTACAAGTATTTTTCCGATATCATGCTTTTTTTCTTTTTTACAGAACATAATCATAATAACACCGATAATTGCAAGAATCGGAGAAAATGACATTGGTTTCAACATTTTTATAAAAAAACTGTCCCCTTGTATTCCTGTAAGACTTAACAGCCATGATGTAGCTGTTGTACCAATATTGGCACCCATAATAATTCCGACTGCCTGATGCAGCTTCATTATTCCGGAATTAACAAAACCAACAACCATAACTGTTGTTGCAGATGATGACTGGATAACGGCAGTAACTCCGGCTCCGAGAAGTACACCCTTAATCGGATTTGAAGTAAGCTTTTCAAGAATTGACTCAAGCTTTCCTCCTGATGTCTTAGAAAGTCCCTCACCAAGCAGATTCATTCCATACAGGAAAAGTGCCAGACCGCCAATCAATGCTATTGCATTAAAAATACTCATATGTTTCCTCCATACAGGTGAAAATCACCTTAAATGCTTTACTTATTTTTTACATTTTGGAGTATAATTCAGCCATCTGAAATCCATATCAAATTTATGTAAAATCTATGTAAAATTTCATATGGATTTTACTTTCCTTTTTCTCCGGGATGAGTTCCGGTTATTGAAAATATTACCCATTCAGAAATATTGGTTGCATGGTCCCCTATCCTTTCAAGATATTTTGCAACCATCAGCAAATCTGTTGCCTGCTCCCCAACATCGACATTTTCATGAATCATCTGTACAAGCTCTGTTTTTACTTTTGAAAACAGGTCATCCACAACATCATCTCTTTTAATTACAGAGTCTGCCTCTTCGATATCTTTATTTACAAATGCTTCAATGCTCTTTACAAGCATAATCATTGTCTCTTTTGCCATCTGCTGTATGTGTTCAAGCTTTTTAATATATGATTTATCTGCAAGTGCAATTGTTATCTCAGAAATATCTGTCGCATGGTCACCTATTCTCTCCATATCAGTAACCATCTTTAATGCAGACGATATAAGCCGTAAATCTTTTGCAACCGGCTGCTGCTGTAAAAGGAGTTTCAGACACAAATCCTCAATCTGTCTTTCCTGCTGGTCAATTTCATCATCAGACTCAATAACCCGGTTTGCAAGTTCAACATCCTGATTTACCATTGCTTTGACTGCTGTCTCAATTGACTTTTCAATCATGCTGCCCATCTCAATAAGCTCATTATTAAGTCTTACAAGTTCCCTGTCAAATCTGTTTCTCATAATAAATCTCCATTCCATTATATATGACTGTGCATATACTAACAACGGAATGTAAAATCTACTATCATGTTTTTGTAAAATACACGTAAATTATGAAAAAACGACAGGAATCTATATAAATTAATGAACCCTGATTACACCTGCAATTTCTGATATGACAGACATTCCTTCAAATATTGCCATTGCATCATTAAAATTCTTTTCTTCAACTTCGTCGGTTATAATTACAAGTTCTGCAACACCACTGCTTCTTCTCTTCTGCACAACCTGTGCTATACTTACATCATTGTTGCCAAGTACGCTCGCAATGTTGGCAAGAACACCCGTTTTGTCCTTAGCTTTAATTCTTAAAAAGAACTTGCTCTTTGTCTCCTCAATTTTCTTAACGTATAACTTTTTATAACAGCTGCATCCGATTCTTCCGCAGCAATCACATACAATATCTCTCATAACATCGATTATGTCACCCATAACAGCACTTGCTGTTGGCATCTCGCCGGCTCCGCGTCCCATAAACATAGCATCGTCCATCGCATCACCATGTACAAATACGGCATTAAATGCATCTTTAACTGTTGCAAGAGGATGATTTTCATCTATAAGCATAGGATGAACTTTCACCTCTATCTGACCGTCTACATTTCTTGCAACACCCAGAAGTTTGATTACATATCCGAATTCTTTTGCATATCTTATATCATCAGCGGAAATTTTTGTGATTCCCTCTGTATACACCTGTGAAAATGTCACTCTTGAATTAAATGCTATTGATGCCATAATTGCAATCTTTCTTCCGGCATCATAACCTTCTACATCAGCCGTTGGGTCTGCCTCTGCATAGCCAAGTTCTGTGGCTTCTGCAAGTGCATCTGCATAATCCATTCCTTTTTCTGTCATCTTCGTAAGAATATAATTAGTCGTTCCGTTGACAATTCCCATAACTTCAGTTATATGATTGCCCGCCATGCTCTGTTTTAATGGGCGAATAATCGGAATTGCACCTGCTACAGCCGCTTCAAACTGAAGGTCATTACCTGATTTTTCAGCCGCAGACATAACCTCTTCCCCATATTCAGCAAGTAAATCCTTATTAGCTGTAACTACCTGCTTTCCGGCATTTAATGCTTCGATAACATATTTTTTTGCCGGTGTAATTCCACCCATAAGTTCAACTATAATATCTATTTCAGGATCATTTATTATTGAATTCCAGTCATCCGTAAGAATCTCTGACGGTATTCCCTTACGCTCTTTATTTACATTTCTTACAAGCATCTTTTTAATGACAAGTCTGGCACCTGTCTTGTAAAAAATGTCTTCCTCCATTGCCTGTGCGAGTTTGTATACACCGCCTCCGACTGTTCCTGCTCCCAAAATTGCTGCATTAATAACTCTGTTCTCCATTATCTTCTCCTTTAATTAATTCCATACACTTCTTTTATTGAAACAAGTGCATCAATAAAAATTCTTCCTGTTATTTTTTCCTCATTTTTCCTGAATTTATCAAGCATTTCTTCTGCCTTTGTCATTTCATTATTTTTTATGTACATTTTATAGTCAACTGCAGCATTATAACAATCCGAAAATGCATAATAATTTTCTTCTTCTTTAGTTATCTTTCTTCCCACACCCTTGTTGTACTCTATCTTGTCAGTCAACATTCCGTATTCATTATCTATAAAGCACTGGAAAAGTGTTTCTTCGCTATAACCTTTCTGCCGTCCGGTAATTCTGAACACATCCTCCATGATATTTGATGTGAGTGGAATAATGACAAGAACTGCTATAACCGTAACGGCAATCATTAATTTTACTTGAAGCGGTCTTTTGCTTTTTTTAATTTTTTTGTTCATCATCAAACATCCTCCTTGAAAGAAGCATTATAATATCTGTCTGTGATTTTTCTGGCAAACCTGTTATATCATCATCCGTAAAATTACAGTATGCTTTTAAAAACATATATATCTTATCTGTTATGTCATCAATATATGGAACTGACTCTTCAGCCCTGTTTCTGTATTTGCTGGTGTTATTTATTATGTCTTCTGCATTTCTTATTGCCCTTGACGCATTTGACAGTGCAGTCTCTGTATAATACGAATTTTCCTGTCCCGGGTCATACAACGAACAGATGCTTACTCTCAAATCCCTGTAATAATATGCCATATTATAAAAATCTGACCAGCCATATCTCTCACTGCTGTCAAGAGTACGCTCGGCATCTCTGTCTAAAAGATAAAGTCCCGTATAATTTTCATCATCGAGCATCTTATTAAGCTGTAACTGTATTATTTTGTTATTTTTTTTATTTTCTTTTCTGTTAATGGCATGAGCCAGGTCATATCCGCCAAGTGCCTGATTCCAGACTATAGCGGCTGCTATCGCTATTATAGCTATAACCATGGCAGTAATCGGTGCCATATATTTTACAAACCACTTGCTATTGCTTACTACCTGTTTTCTTGTTTTATTAAACTTACTGTCATAATTTTCCATGTCTGAGACATGTTTGGCATTTTCCTCATTAAGCGAACCACAATTTGGACAATATTTCTGGTTTAATTGTATCGGTGCCCCACATTTACTACATTTCATATACCTTAACGCTCCTGATAATTTTTATAATATTTATCTTCGTAATCTTTTCCTGCTTTGTAATCATAATAACCATCAGGGTAAAGCGATATCATAAAGGAGTCTATTTCTTCCTGTGTAATTCCTGCTTTATTTTCCAGAAAATCATATGCCGATTCGACCCATCCGTCTACAATCTTTTTTTCATCGTCACTGCATGCAAGATAATATCTGCCCATATAGTCTGATTTAATATTTTTTGAAAAATAAACCAAATCCAGCGACCTTCTGAAACCAGAATCGAATTCATATTCGCTCAGCATATCATTTTTATTATATATATCATTCACACGCCTGTAGTAACTGCCATACAATGTTATAAACGAATAATGATTCCATTTCCGGATAACACTGCTGTTCCCCTTATAACCATCTACCAATTCACTTACAGTATTGTAATCAGCTTTTGCATAAGCTTCATCCAGCTTAGAAACATTATTGTCATACCACTCAATTGACTGGTGAATCTTTTTTCGCTCTGCCGAAGAATTATTATCAGCCCGGTACCTCATAAATCCCCAAAAAATTCCAATTAAAACAGCTGCCGCAATACATATAATTATGATTGCGGCACTCTTTAATACACTTGAAAAAACATATTTATTAGCCTCATCATCCAGATTATCCATCTGTGAATTCATCTTATAAAGATTATTCATATATTCAGCTTCTGAAGCATCATACTGCATAGCATTACAATATGGACATGATGTGGCTTTATCATCAATTTCAGCCCCACAATTTCTACATACCATCATATACGGTCTCCTCATATTTCATATTAAAACCTGAAAATAATTGTATCATATATAACCGATATAAAAAAGGGGAACATTTTCATTTGTTAGTATTAATCATTTACTGTTTCTATCTTTGTAACTTTAAAATCAAGAAATTCTATTGCATTTCTGATTTTGTCATCTGAAATTTCAGTGCTGTACTCAACAACTGCCATTTTCTTTTTAAGGAAGACATGACATGCAACACCATCATATTTATTTATCGCATTCTCTATACTGTTCTTACAATTGTTGCAATGCATTCCCTCAATATAAACATGCTTTTCGCCTATCTTTGGATCAGTAAGCTTCTTATCCTGTGATGGTACACTGTCCGAACCGCCGCCACAGCATCCGCCTTCACCCTTGAAATGTTTCTTTGACGAAATCACTGCTACAGCAACAATAACAATTAAAACTGCTATTATAATAATAGTACTCATATTTTCCTCATTTCTACGGACATAGTATCATATATCCGGTTAGTATATTCTAACTCGAATAATATCACTAAAACTCCTCAAATACAAGCGGCTTTTTCACATATTTTTCTATATCAATCCCATCTGGATTTTTAAGCATGCCTTTTAAGCCGTCAAGCTGACTGCTGCCTGATTCTTTTATAAGCTTTACAAGCCCCTGTGTTATAAGCATTGCTCCATATTTATTAAAATGAGTATCTTCTGATACTGTTTCTTTCTTCTGCATTTCACTGTTAAAATCGTCAGGCCATATACCTTTATTACAACCCTTTTTTATAGAAGTTATCCAGTGAATTTTTTCTTTTCCGATTTGTTTATAAAGTCCGCATGAATATGCAAATAAATCAATCACTGGAACTTTTGCCTCTTCTCCTAACTGCTTCATTGCTCTTATATACGCAAAATTATTGCCGCCATGAAGCCCTGCTCCGTCTTTTATATTGCCATTTGCATCATATACTGTTCTTGCAGGAGCTGTCACAAATACAGGAACTGCACCTTTTTCTCTTGCCATATCGACAAATTGTTTTAAAAACCAAAGATACGTTCCCTTTGAACCGTCTGCTGAATATGGATAATATGTATCATGCGGATAGCTTTCAAGAACTTTGTATACACTATCTAAAACAGCCTGCTTATCCTTAACATTTGCATCTTTTCTTAATGCATCAAGATATTCAGGCGGTATATAATCCTTCGGCATAGCTTCACCCGGTATAATAGGAAATCGTCCGTCACTGTCAGGCTCTCCGAGTGGTGTCAGCCTGTTAAACATTGTCTTATATTCTTTACTGGCATCATCATTGTGACAGAACTCTATTAACAGATAATCACCTGCACTGATATTTTTTTCAATGTTGTCAAATCTGCCCTCGTTAATAAAAAGCCTTGAACTTCTGCCGCCTTTTGCATTGTTTACAACTTCAACACAATCTTTTATAAAAAAAGGCAGAAACTGTCCCCAGCCTGCAATAAATTCTTCTTTTTCGTAATTCTGGACTATCGAGTCGCCCGCAAGATATATCTTCATGTTAATTTTACTCCTATAATTAATATACCGGTCGCCTTATATATTTTATATAAGCTTCATCAACTTACAATTCTTAATTCCGGCTTTCCAGAAATTTTCAAGCGGTTCATTCTTAATCTGGCATACTATGCTTGAATTCATGGCACCATGTCCTACTATAAGTACATCTTTGCCATCTTCAAGCTGCGGTCTTACAGCCTGCTCCAGAAATTCGCCTGTTCTTGCAAACAACTGCTCAAAACTTTCTCCATTTTCAACCGGAATATAATTTACCGGGTCTTTAAATAATACATTTATAGGACAATCCGGTATTTCAAATGAATTTTCTATTCCTTCATATATTCCAAAACACATTTCCATAATTCTGTCATCATAGATAATCGGAATATTTCTGGCGGAAAGAAATATCTGTGCCGTCTCTTTTGCACGTATCAGAGGAGAGCAGAAACATATATCAAAATGTATATCTTTATATTTTTCTGCCGCCTCAGCTGCCATTTTACGCCCTTCATCATTCAATGGTATATCTGTCCGCCCCTGTATTTTATGTTGTTCATTCCAATCTGTCTTTCCGTGCCTCATAATATAGAGACTTCCGTGTTTTTCATTTGCCAGTGTCATACAAAGCCATTCCTTTATAAAATATATTAAAACTGTTAAGTTCCAAATTTATCTGAGTATTAAAAGTACAAGTATGCCAAGTACAATTCTGTACCAGCCAAATACTTTGAAATCATGCTTCTTGATATATGACATAAGAAATTTAATTACAAATACCGAAACAATAAATGCAACCAGTGTACCGATAACCAGAATAACAAGCTCGCCTCCGGTCATTGCTACGCCTGCTGCAACATATTTAATAACTTTAAGAAGACTCGCACCGAACATTACAGGTACAGCAAGGAAAAAGGTGAATTCTGCTGCTGTTGCCCTGGAAACACCGATAAGCAATGCACCGATGATTGTTGCACCTGAACGAGATGTTCCCGGAAATACTGCTGCAAGAACCTGAAATAAACCAATTATCGCAGCGGCTTTGTAAGTAATCTGTCCGATATTTCTTATTGAAGGCTTTTTGCCTTTCATTATTGTTTCAACAACTATAAATAAAACACCTACAACTATAAGTGCAATTGCAACCGGTACGGGATGATAAAAAAGTTCATCAATCTTGTCATCAAAAAGCACACCTATTATTGCCGCCGGAATTACTGCAACTATAATTTTGAGCCACATATCAAGTGCACCATCTTTCCATGCCGGTTTCTCATTTTTCATATGAAATGGCCACAGCTTATTCCAGAAAAGAATAACAACCGCCATAATAGCACCAAGCTGAATTACAACTTCAAACATTTTATAAAAATCAGCCGAAACATTAAGGTGAACAAACTGGTCTACAAGAATCATATGGCCTGTGCTGCTTATAGGAAGCCACTCTGTTATACCTTCAACAATTCCGAAAAGAACTGCCTTTAAAATTTCAATTAACATAAATCCTCATTTCTTTGACATACAATGTCTCTTTTATTATTTAATTAATTTTAACGTGCCGCAAAATATTCCTGAGAATTAATGCGTAAGCCTTCTGATGCCTGTTCCCATTCTTCATCAGTAAAATCTTTAATATCCGCAATAGTTCTGTGGACATAATTGCCGTCAGAACAGAGCTGGCGTGCTTTTACCGTGTCACATTCCATAATATGGAACATATTTCTTATTCTGGTTTTTATGCTGTCATCATAGATAGGAGCTGCTATTTCAACACGTCTCTCCATATTTCTTGTCATAAAATCAGCTGACGAAATGTAAATATTATCCCTGTCAGGTGTTCCGAATATATATACTCTTGAATGTTCCAGATACCTTCCTACTATACTTATAACTGAAATATTCTCTGTATGTCCTTTAACACCCGGAATAAGACAACATATACCTCTTACTATCATTTCAACTCTTACGCCTGCTTTTGAACACTCGATTAATTTATCAATAATCTCTTTATCTGTCAATGAATTAATCTTTGCTCCAACATATGCTTTGCCGCCGGCTCTGGCAATTTCAATCTCTTTATCCATATAGTTAAGGATTTTGCTCTTCATGCATTTTGGTGCAACTAAAAGATAATTAGTCTCCTCAACAAACTCTCCCATGCAGAGCCTTGTAAATACATATGCAGCTTCCATTCCTATCTGCTTATTTGCCGTAATAATCGAAAGGTCCGTATATAACTTTGATGTCTTTTCGTTATAATTGCCTGTTCCAATCTGTGTTACATATTTTATCTGTCCTTCTTCGCGGTATGTTATAAGACAGAGTTTAGAATGTACTTTTGTATAATCAAGTCCATAGATAATCCTGCAGCCTGCGTCTTCAAGTCTTCTCGACCATTCAATATTATTTTCTTCATCAAATCTTGCTCTCAATTCAACAAGAACAACAACTTCCTTACCGTTTTCTGCCGCACTTATTAGAGATTCTACAATCTGTGAATTTTTCGCAACACGATAAAGTGTCATCTTTATTGAAACAACATTTTCGTCTTCTCCGGCTTCCTGTAACATCCTTATAAATGGCTGCATTGACTCATATGGATAACTTATAAATCTGTCTGCCTCTTCAACCTGCGAAATAACCGGCTTACCTGATACATACCATGATGGATTTTTCTGAATATGTCTCTCATAAAATAGATTCTTATTATTTCTCAATGCATCCTGAAGTCCAAACACAAATGACAATTCAAGCGGAGATTCTGAATAATATATCTGCTCATGATTAAGATTAAGCTCTTTACACAGATTATGTATGATTTTCTCATCAAGTACACGCGAATATTCCATTTTTACAGGACAAAGCTTTTTTCTCTGGCGGATAAGCTTCTCCATCATATCACGGTAATCTGTATCTTCATCATCAACAGCTTCATCAACATCAATATCTGCATTTCTTATTATCCTTATTAAAGACTTGCTCTTAATCTGATATTTTTCAAATATTGTCGGCATAAAATGAAGAATAAGCTCTTCTACAAGCATATATTTATTTCTTTCAGACGGAATCGGAATAAGTCTTTTTAAAATTCCGTTACTGCATGGAACAAGCCCCACTTTTTCGTTACTTTTTGAACCAAGAAGTGCCACCGCATATATTTCCTTATTCTTAATAAACGGGAACGGCTGTTTTTTTCCGACAACCTGCGGTGATAATATAGGCATAATCTGCTCTTTGAAATAATTTTCAAGATAAACGGCATCATCATATTCAATGTCACTGAAATTTAAAAGTTCAACGCCATATTCTTTTAATTCATCCATCAGATGACGATACGTATGATCTTTTTTCCTTGTCAGGTCTCTTGCTGCCTTAAAAATATGACTGAGCTGCTCCCCAGCCGTCATATTTGTCTTACTCTCACGTTTTGTCTCTGAAAAAAGCATCTGGTCATGTAATGAGCCTACACGCACCATAAAAAATTCGTCCAGATTACTCTGGAAAATAGATGCAAATGATAATCTTTCACAGAGCGGGACATCCTTATCACTCGCTTCATCGAGAACACGCTCATTAAATTTGAGCCATGAAAGTTCACGATTTTCATAGCAAGGTGTCTTCTCCCTGTACTTTGGAATCTCCTCTTTTTTATTTTTCGCTATATTGCCACCCATATTTTAACACTCCCTATCTCAATATTTATCATTCCCCAAGACATATTCCCAGCTGTCTTGCCTGTGTTATTAACTCATTGCCCGGGTCAACCATTTTGGTCTTTCCGGCGACATCGCAAAGTGATATTTTTACTATTTTATTATCCTTTACACCTACCATATAACCATATTCATGATTTAAAATAAGTTCTGCTGCCCTGACACCAAGTCTTGTTGCAAGAACACGGTCATATGCAACCGGCTGCCCGCCTCTCTGTACATGACCCGGAACCGTAACTCTTACTTCCTGACCTGTCTTTTCTTCAATAGCGGCACCTATTCTGTATGCTGTACTTGCATAATTTTCCTGTTTTCTTAACAACTTTAACTCTTTCTTACTCATTGCAGCTTCTTCTTTAGATATTGCTCCTTCTGCTGCTGCAATAATCGTAAATCTCTTACCGCTTGCAGTACGTTTTGCAATTGCCTGTGATATTGCCTCAATTGAATAAGGTATCTCAGGAATTAGAATTATATCTGCACCACCGGCTATACCCGCATGAAGTGTAAGCCAGCCTGTTTTGTGTCCCATAAGTTCAACAATAAAAACTCTGCTGTGTGATGCTGCTGTTGTATGTATACAATCAATCGCATTTGTTGCTATATCGACAGCTGACTGGAATCCAAAGCTTATCTCAGTCTCAGCAAGATCATTATCAATTGTCTTTGGAAGAGTAAGAACATTCAGTCCTTTTTCTCTTAAAAGATTAGCAGTCTTATGTGAACCATTGCCACCAAGAACAACAAGACAGTCAAGATTCAATTTATTATATGTATCAATCATTCTCTCTATTTTATCAGAACCATCCTCAAGCGGAACACCGATATATTTAAAAGGCATTCTTGAACTTCCAAGGATTGTTCCGCCAATGTTTAAAATTCCTGAAAAATCATCATTTTTTAACAACCTGTATTCACCATAAATAAGACCTTTATAACCATCCGTAAATCCATATATCTCAACTTCACTGCACTGGTTAAAAAGACTCTTTGCAACGCCTCTCATAGCCGCATTAAGTGCCTGACAATCCCCTCCGCTGGTAAGCATTCCTACTCTCAACATAATCATTCCGCCTTTCCTGATATTTGCGGTAGTACATTCTTTTAATCGTACTGTAATCATTTTATTAAATGAATGTAAAATCCACTATCATACTTATGTAAAATTCATGTAAAATATTTTTACATTTTATGTCACAAAAAACATTAGTTTTTTCCGTCTATAAATAAAACTCCAAGCGTTCCCGGTCCACAGTGTGATGAAATAACACCACCTGCACGCGTTTCAATAATCTCGTCAAACCTGTTAAGACTTTTAAGATACTCTTTCACATTGTCAACGATTTCTTTATCACATCCTGAATGTGTAATAAATACTCTGTCTTTTTTAGCTGTCATTAAATCTGCTTCCATATCTTTTACGTAATCCATAACAACTTTGCTGATTTTTCCGCGGTATTTTTTTCCAGGGCTCATCTTTCCTTGTGCTACTCCGATTCTCGGATGAAGCTTCAACACACCACCTGCCATTGCTGCAAGTCCGCTACATCTTCCACCCCTGTAGAGATATACAAGAGTATCAACCACAAAGCTTGCTCTTACTTTCAGTTTTATCTGTTCTATATATGATACAATCTCATCTGCATTCTTTCCATGCTGTGCCATAATTGCTGCTTCCACAACCTGATGTCCTATTCCCGTTGAAAGATTTGCTGAATCAATTACTTTTATTTTATCCTCTGCATTAAGCTCCTGTGCTGCAAGTCTCATAACATTTGCCGAAGTTGACATATCTTCTGATATTGCAAATGCAACTATATCATATCCTTTTTCAATACATGGTTTAAAAGTTTCAATAACACTTTCCATTGATGGTGCAGAAGTTTTCGGTGTTGTCTTGTTGGCATCAGACCATGCAAAAATCTCATCCGGCGTAATATTAACTCCGTCTTCATATTCATTATCACCCATTAAGACATGCAGCGGCACAATATCAATATTGTATCTGTCCACAATTTCTTTTGATAAATCACAAGTGCTGTCCGATATAATCTTTACCATATCTATTCTCCTCTTTTTGCAAGCTTTATTAATAATTCTGTTATTTTTTCCATTGATTGTATACAACAATACTCATACCTTCCATGATAGTTGTGTCCACCTGTGCATATATTCGGGCAAGGCACTCCCATGTATGAAAGTCTTGCACCATCAGTACCGCCTCTTATTGGATTGATTTTTGGCACAATTCCAAGCTCTTCCATTGCATTCTTTGCATCTTCAATAAGAAACATTGCATCCTCAAGCTTTTCTTTCATATTATAATATTGGTCTTTTATCACATATGACGCTGTACCTTCACCATATTCCATATTGATTGACTCTGCTGCTTTTTTTATAATATCTTTTTTCTTTTCAAATAAATCACTGTCATGGTCACGCAGAATATATTTTAAAACTGCATGTTCAACGCTCCCCTGCATATCAGTAAGATGATAAAATCCCTCATAGCCGCTTGTATATTCCGGTCTTTCATTTTCAGGAATCTGTGCATCAAATTCTATGGCAAGACGTGATGCGTTGACCATCTTGTCTTTTGCCTCACCCGGATGCACACTCTGTCCAGTAAATTCAATTACAGCCGATGCTGCATTAAAATTTTCATATTCGAGTTCACCAATTCCGCCTCCGTCTACTGTATAAGCATATTTTGCACCGAAACGCTTAACGTCAAAGTGATCCATTCCTCCGCCGACTTCCTCATCAGGTGTAAATGCTATATATATGTCAGGGTGCTTAATCTGCGGATTATCAAGAAAATATTCCGCCATTGCCATAATCTCTGCAACGCCTGCTTTATCATCTGCTCCAAGAAGTGTTTTACCATCAGTTGTAACCAAATCTTTTCCAATATAATCTTTTAATTCCGGAAAAACTGCCGGCGAAAGTACATATTTTCTGTCATTTTCTTCACCTAAGAAAATATCTTTGCCATCATAATTTTTTACAATCTTTGGATTAACGCCTTCACCGCTCACCTCAGGAGAAGTATCCATATGAGAAATAAATCCTATACCTGTAGTTTCTGGCACGCATGTACTGTCTGCATTGCATGTATAATTTGTTTTCTCTGTATTTGCGGGTATTTTTGCATATACATAACAATATTTTTCATCAAAATAAACATCAGATACTCCCATATTTTTGAGTTCTTCTACAAGCATTCCCGCCAGATTGAACTGTTTTTTTGTACTTGGAAATGTCTCTGATAACTCATCAGACTGTGTATCAACTTTTACATATCTTAAAAACTTTTCTGTCACACTTTCCATAACTGCTCTCCTTTTCCAAACAGATTATATTGCATAATCACTTTTATTGTTCCACGGATTAGTATGTATCATTCATTATAACTTCGCCTGTATTAGGATTAACAGTAATTCCATTGACTTCAAGATGTTCATCAATCTGTATTACAAGGCATTGACGGCCTTCAATCATCATTGTTTCCACTAAATCTGTTCTCTCAGGATTAACTTTAATTACAACATCAGGTGTTTTTACTTCAAATTTACGTGTCTCGGCAACATTCGCTGCAAGAAGCTTTCCGTTTTCTCCTGCTGTCTGTTCAAAGTGTTCTTCAAAAGTTTCAAGCTTTTCATCGCTTACACCGCTCTTTTCAAGAAGCTGTCTCGCACTTGTCTTATCAAGCACAGCCGGCTCAGGATTTCCTTTATTTTCTGCTATCATTTCATTGAGATTTTCATGAATATTTTTAACAGTCTCATAATCGCAGTCTTCGCCCAGTGTCTCTGTCACAAGTGTCTGGAATGTCTCTTTCTGGTCTCCGGCAGGAAGCGGAATTTCACAACCTAAAACTGTCTCCAAAAACATCTGCGGAAAATCATTTGCATTTTTTGTATAAAATAAAAGTTTATCCCCATCCTCGCTTCTGTCATTAAACGCAGGAAAAAGGAAGCCAATATCAGGTACATCGACCATATGGAACTGCTCCTGATTATGAAATTCATGGCTTTCTTCAACATATCCAAGTCCAGGCTTTGAAAGTGTTACCGGACAGATGCTGCAAAGTATATAATTATATACTTCATCCGACGCATCTTCCATATCAATTCCATCACTTGTTTTTCCCGGAATATCATATACCTGATGTATTAAAAGTATAAGATAGTTACCCGGATAATAATAATTCTGTATTACCTTGTCATAAAATTCATCAAGCACAGATTCATCTTTTAATTCACTGTCACGCACCTTATAAAGTGCATCCCTTATTCCCCCATCAGCGTATGAATCCATTATAAACTGCATATCCAAGAGATTCTTACCCGGTGTTCCTGACAATGTTTTCTTGAAAATATCAAAATACTTATGCTTTTCTTCTTCGGGAAGATTCAAAAATATTTCGTTAATTTTTGTAACTTTATTTTTTTCTCCGTCAACATAACATCCGCTCATTCTTGCAATTGCACAGTCTTCAAGTGTATACTGTGATTTTATTTCATTTATTTCTTTTCTTGTCATCTTTAATCTCCATATTATTCAGGTTCAAAATGCAGTCACTGCCAAAATGCTTTGTATCATATACATTTTTACAATCACGACATAATATTTATTAAATTATAACTTTTTTAAGGAGATTAAGCAATAATATTAAGCTGCTCTAATTTAATCTTTCTTTTATTTTAAGTGCTGAAGATGTAACTGCAAGTCCGCCCTCGCCCGTCTCTTTAAGGCATGCCGGAAGTTCATTTCCTATCCGTCTCATACTGTCTATAACTTCGTCAGGAGTAATTGCACTCCTTATTCCTGCCATTGCCATCTGTGCCGAAGAAATGGCGTTTACAGCACCGGCGGAGTTTCTCTTAATACACGGAACTTCAACAAGACCGCAGACAGGGTCACATGTCAGACCGAGCATGTTTTTTAATGCAAATGCCATCGCATGTGAAATACACTCTGCATCGCCTCCCTCAAGATATGCAAGTCCTGCCGCTGCCATTGCACTCGCAGAACCGATTTCAGCCTGACATCCACCGGATGCTCCCGCTATGCTCGCATTTTCTGCTATGACTGCTCCAACCCCTGCCGACACAAACATTGCTTTTACCATTTTATCTTCAGGCACATTAAAACATTCCTCATAGGCAAGAAAAACAGCCGGTATTACGCCGCATGAGCCTGCTGTAGGTGCTGCAACTATCCTTTTCATACACGCATTAGATTCACCCATTTTTATCGCTTTTTCCATAGCAAGTCCCATAAACGGACCGCAAAGATTTTTTCCATCTTTATTATATTTTCTCATCTTTTCACCATCACCGCCTGAAAGACCGCTCGGTGACTTCAGTGTCTTATCATACTCGGCATCAGCTCTCTTCATTGCCCTGTACATATCACGCATTGTCGCAAATGAAGCATCCTCCGCAGCCATCCTCTCAGATGCATCTGCACGTAGTATCACCTGCCAGAATGACATATTATTTTCATTGCATAAATTCACTATATCTTCAATCGAATGATAACTAATCATATTAATCCTCCAGACTAAGGTATGTTACCTTGACTACTCCCTCTGCTTTCTCAAGCCATTTTATGCCTTCCTGTGGTACTTCCTGGTCACACTCGACAACCATAACAGCTTCTCCACCCCTGTTTGAACGGTAAAGCTGCATTGCTGCAATATTGACTGACTTATGTGCAAGCATTGATGTTACTTCGCTTACATGTCCAGGCTGATCTATGTTATGAACAACAAGTGTCGGATAATCTCCCGAAAAGTTTGTATCAATTCCATCAATTTTTGCAATATTGATTCTTGAACCTCCTATAGATTCACCTACTACTTCAAGTTTTCTTCCTGTAACTCCCGTAAGTCGAAGCTGTGCCGTGTTAGGATGTGCTTCTTTTAAATCTGATACGCCAAACGTCACTTGCATGCCACGTTCCTTTGCAATATTCAGACTGTCAGGAATTCTGTTATCATCAGGTTTCATTCCCATAAGTCCTGCCACAAGTGCCATATTTGTTCCATGTCCTTTTCCTGTTGCAAGAAATGAACCATACAGAAGAATCTCTGCCTCTGCAATCTCCTCTCCCATAAGTTTTCTAGCTATATACCCGATTTTTACAGCCCCTGCGGTATGCGAGCTTGATGGACCTACCATTACCGGCCCTATAATATCAAAAATATTCATATCTTTGCCTCATTTCTTCATAACACTTAATAACAAAAGAAACAAAGGCACCTATACCCACAGATACAAGCACCTTTGCTTCATAAAATAAACTTCCTAGGGCTATTATAATTATTCTGCCCATTAGTGTCAATTATATTCTGTTATTTTTTTACACATGTTTAACATGCAGGATTTCATGTGATTTATGCGATAAAGGCTTTTCAAAATACTCTTCATAGCACTTTATAACTGACGGATTTTCGTGTGAAAATCTGATATTATTATGCTTATCAAGTCCATAGAGAACATTTCTTCTTTCCTCTACCATTGATGCATCATCTTTAAACGGTTGTCCTCCACCATTGATACATCCGCCCGGACATGACATAATTTCTACAAAATCATAATGGACTTCTCCTTTTTTGATTGCATTCATAAGGCGTCTTGTATTTCCAAGTCCGCTTGCCACAGCAACTTTAATATCTGTTCCATCAAGATCAAATTCAGCTTCTTTCCATCCATCAAGTCCTCTTACAGCCTTAAATGCATCCGGTTCAGGATTTTTCTTCGTCACAAGATAATATGCACTTCTTAAAGCTGCTTCCATAACACCACCTGTTGCACCGAAGATAACACCTGCACCTGTGCTTTCGCCAAGCGGATTATCGAATTCATCTTCTTCAAGTTCATCTGTCTTAATGAAAAATGCCTTGAATAATCTCTCAACTTCTCTTGTTGTAAGGACAGCATCAACATCTTTTGCACCATCCCATGTGTACTCATCTTTCTTTGCAAGACAAGGCATGATCGAAACGCAGAAAATCTTTTCAGGGTCTACTCCAAGCTTCTGTGCATAATATGACTTTGTAATTGCACCAAACATCTGCTGAGGTGATTTTGCTGAAGAAAGTCTGTCTGCCATATCAGGATACTGGCTCTTGATAAACTTTACCCAGCCCGGACAACATGATGTAAACATCGGAAGCCCTGACTCCTTTATTTCAGGAAGTCTTTCAAGAAATTCGCTTCCCTCCTCCATAATTGTCATATCTGCCGCAAATGTCGTATCAAATATGTAATCAAAACCTATTTTTCTCAAACCGCCAACAAGTCTCTTTGCTGTTGCAAATTCCTTTGACAGTCCGAAGCTTTCACCCCATGCTGTTCTTACAGCAGGTGCTACCTGAACAACTGTGATAACTTCATCATCTTCAACAGCATCAAGAACCATGCCTACGTCATCACGTTCTCTTAATGCACCTACAGGACAATTTACCACGCACTGTCCACAAAGTGTACATGCTGTCTCCCTGATATTCTGGTTGCCACGCACATTTACAGTTGTTCTTGAACCTGTATTAACTACATCCCATATATGCATTTCCTGAATATTGTCACAAATCTGCACACATCTCATACATTTTATACATTTCTGTGCATTACGGATAAGTGGAAATGTCATATCCCAGTTATCCTTTTCAAGAATAGAATCATATGGCATCTCTGAAATATTTAATTCATTTGCAAGTGACTGAAGTGTACAATTACCACTTCTTACACATGTACCACATTTATAATCATGCTGTGAAAGTATAAGTTTTACATTAGTTTTTCTTGTTGTACGAACCTTACGTGAGTTAGTATATACAACCATTCCTTCTTCTACAAAGTTATTACATGCAGTAACACAGCGTTCTGTTCCTTCAACCTCAACAACACACACTCTGCACGCACCGATTTCATTTATCTCTTTAAGGTAACATAATGTAGGTATTGTCTCACCGATACTCTTTGCCGCATCAAGAATAGTGGTTCCTTCTTTTACTGATACTTTTGTACCATTTATTGTTAAATTTACCATTGTTCTTCTCTTCCTCCTCTAAATGAGCCAAAACCAAAATGGTCGCATCTTAAACATCTTCCTGACTCCTGACATGCTTCCTCACATGAGAAACCATACTCAATAGGCTCAAAGTCTTTCTTACGGTCTGCGGCATCACGCACTGCTACCTCAACCCTGCCACAAGGAATCTTGTCCTCATAACCTGCATATGGAATTTCCACATCACATGTAATTTCGTGATGAAATCCAAGATAATCATCAATATTGGCTGCTGCTACCTTACCGGCTGCAATAGCTCTTATTACTGTCGCCGGACCTGTAACACAGTCACCTCCAGCAAATATACCCTTATGTTCTTTGATTTCGCTTGTTGCAAGTGCTTCAATAGTTCCTCGCTTAACTGTAACACCATGTTCCTCAAAATATCTTGTCTCGATACCCTGTCCGATTGCCACAACAATCAAATCGCAAGGTATAAGAACCTCATCTTTTGCGGCTGTCTTAGGTGATGGTCTTCCACCCTTGATTTTACTTATCATCTGCGGCTGTGCCCAGAGACCTACAACCTTGTCATTTTTATCTTTTTCAATTCTCACAGGTGACATAAGTTCGAGAATATCGCATCCTTCTGCCTCTGCTCCTGCAACCTCTTCTTCAAGTGCAGTCATATCTTCTTTACGTCTTCTGTATACAATACTGACTTTTTCTGCACCAAGCCTTACTGATGAACGTGCAACGTCCATTGCAACATTACCTCCGCCGATTACTACAACTTTCTTTCCTGTATAATCAGGTATTTCATCATCACCAATCGCACGAAGCATCTCAACTGCCGATGTCACGCCGATTTTTGCATCTTCACCATCAATACCGATTTTCTTATCGGCATGGGCACCTATTGAAATATAAATTGCATCATATTCTTTATTAATGTCTTCAAGAGTAATATCTGTTCCTACACTTATATTTTTCTTAACCTCTATCCCTGTAGAAAGTATTGCATTAATATCCTCATCAAGTTTTGTTCTTGGAAGTCTGTAGTTCGGAATTCCGTATCTTAACATACCACCAAGCTGTTTTCTCTGTTCAAAAATAGTAACCTTATGGCCCATAAGTGACAGATAATAAGCCGCACTAAGTCCACCTGGACCTCCACCGATAATGGCAACTTTCTTTCCTGTCGGCTCACCACATTCAGGAACATCAACAACGCCTGCACTATCAACTGCCATTTTCTTTAATCCACGAATATTAACAGGTGCATCTATAAGTGTTCTCTTACATCTGTTTTCACATGGATGTTCACATATATATGCACATGTAACAGGAAGCGGATTATCTCTTCTGATAAGACGCACTGCATCTGCATATCTTTTATCATGCACAAGTGCAATATATCCCGGTATATCAACTCCTGCAGGACATGATTTAACACATGCAACAGGCTGGCTGCTGTTACATGAACAAAATCCTCTTTCGATGTGTGAACGGAAATCGTCCTCGCATCCATCTATACATTTTAAAACGAGCTTAGCTGCTTCATATCCGATTGCACAGTCAGCAGACAGATAAATTCCTTCCGCTGTAAGTCTTATAACATCAAGTGTCTCATCTGTTGCATTTCCATCAAGAACATCATCAAAAAGTCTTGCAAGCTGTCTCAGACCTACCCTGCACGGAACACATTTACCACATGACTGTGCCAGACACATTTTTATAAATGATCTTGTAAGGTCAATAGTACACAATCCCGGAGGACTGGCAACTATCCTTCTCTCCAAATCCTGATACAAAGACTCCATTGTAACCTGAGCCTTGTCTTTTGTTATAATCGTTAATCTGCTCAATTTTTACTCCATTCCCGCGTAACCCTTACGCACATTAATTAACCTTATACACTCTATCATAATTATTTCAATCTGTCACAAAAAATTTATTAATTAAATTTTTAACAAACCTGATATAAAAATAACACTCTTTTCCGGCTGCATTCCGGGCATAAAAAATGCCGGTCACTTTTAACTTAACCGGCATTCCCATATTGACTTTTACAGTCTCACATAAACTTATATATAAATTACATTTCTCTTAACATACCGCTCTTTTTAAGAACAGGTCTTAAAATAAGATAAATAACTGATGCAAATATTACAGCTATCACTGCATTAACAGAAGTTGTCAACGCACCGATTTTTGCAAGCGCCTTAGATAAATCCTGTGGAACTCCAAGAATATATGTCTTGTAAAAATATCCAACAATTGGATCTGCAAATATATTAAATACCATTCCTGCCGCACTTGATACGATTGTTGCCATAGTTACATATTTTGCTGAATGTTCTTTTGAAAGTTTAAAGCCTTTGTGTGCAACAAGACCTACAATAAGACCGATACAAAGTTTAAGAACAAATGTCTTAGGTGCACTTGTAACGTATGATGTTGTCAAATCACTGATTGTCATTCCGACTGCTCCAGCAAGCCCTCCCCATGGACCGCCAACAAGAAGAGCTGCAAGCACACAGAAAGTATTACCAAAATGGAACATTGTCTTTTCTGTTCCAACAGGAATATCAATCTTTATAAATGTTGCTCCGACATAACATAATGCTGCACATAAAGCTGCCTGTGCAAGGACCTTTACATAATCCTTTGATTTTTCCATAATGATTCTCCCTTTTCTATTTCTATTTTTTTAAGGAATTATTATCTTCTGAATTCCTTTCCACGAAGATTACTCTATATCTGATATTATTTATAGTGTCAAACTACATTTATTTTATATGGTCAGTTTGGTAATACTTGTAAATTTTATGTAAAAAGTGTATAGTACAGTTACTTTGCTTTTTAAAATAGACTTTAGAACGTCCGCTACAATTGCATTTTCATAAAAAGGAGAAAAAATATGGATAATAATAAAGATTTCCTCGGCACACAGCCTATAGGCAGACTTTTATTAAAGCTCGCTCTTCCTACTGTTGCCGCCCAGCTTATCAACATGCTTTATAACATAGTTGACCGAATGTATATCGGACATATAAAAGATGTTGGTGCTCTTGCCCTTACCGGAGTCGGTGTGTGTATGCCGCTTATTATGATAATATCGGCATTTGCGGCACTTGTCGGAAATGGTGGTGCCCCTCGTGCATCTATTTACATGGGAAAGAAAGACACAGATACCGCTCAGAAAATTCTCGGTAACTGCTTTTCTCTTCAGATTATACTATCAATAATTCTTACAATTATTCTACTTATAGGAAATAAAACTTTCCTGCTCGCATTTGGTGCAAGTGAAAATACAATTTCCTACGCTGTCAATTATATGAACATTTATGCCATCGGAACTATATTTGTACAGCTTACACTTGGCATGAATGCATTTATAACGGCACAGGGATTTGCAAAAACCGGCATGTTATCTGTCTTAATTGGTGCTGTTGCAAATATAGTTCTTGACCCTGTATTTATATTTGGAATGAATATGGGTGTCCGTGGTGCCGCACTCGCAACAATTATTTCACAGACTTTGTCATGTATATGGGTTTTAAGCTTTTTATTTGGCAAAAAGACTTTCCTTAAAATAAAGCCGGAAAATCTGAGACTGCATGCAAAGATTATTCTTCCTTGCGTTGCTCTTGGTTCTTCACTTTTTATCATGCAGGCAAGCGAAAGTATTATATCAGTATGTTTTAATTCATCACTCTTAAAATACGGCGGAGATATTGCCGTTGGTGCCATGACAATCCTTACAAGTGTAATGCAGTTCGCAATGCTTCCGCTTCAGGGACTTGGTCAGGGAGCTCAGCCTATTATGAGTTATAATTACGGTGCCAAAAATAATGACCGTGTACGTAAAACTTTCCGGCTGCTCTTAAAGGTAAGTTTTGGCTATTCTATAGTTTTATGGGCAATCGTTATGCTGTTCCCACAGATGTTTGCGATGATGTTCACATCTGATAACGCACTTTTAAGTTTTACATCACAGGCTTTAAGAATATACATGGCTTCAATGTTTATGTTCGGAATTCAGATTGCATGCCAGATGGCATTTAATGCTCTTGGCAAAGCAAAAGATTCAATTATTGTTGCTGTTATGCGAAAATTTATACTGCTTATTCCGCTTATATATATTATGCCTGCAATTTTTAAGGCAAATCAGACCAATGCGGTATACATGGCTGAACCTGTTGCGGATTTTATAGCTGTCTGCTTCACAGCAATCCTGTTTGCATTTGAATTCAAAAAAGCTATGAAAGAAAATAAATAAGCATGTTGCATAGGCAGGCATTTTATCCTATAAGTCAACATCAATCTGGGATATATCAGAAAATCCTGCCCACCAATCATCACCGGTGAGCAGGATTTTTTTAATTTTTAAAAAGATTTTCAAGCGACTCGCCTGCCGACTTTATTCCGTCTTCAAGTGTATGAGCCATGTTTTTTGCTTTTTTATCAAGTTCTTTTTCCTTTGCAAATGCTGCCGCTTTATCTGCTGCATTATTGGCAGCATCCACAGCTTTACCAACGCCTTTAAGGACTTTTTCCTTATTAATCATTGTCATGAATGTCACACTCCTTCTTACTCTATTGTGCAAACTGGCTTTCATAAAGTTTCTTATAAAATCCATTCTTAGCAAGTAATTCTTCATGATTACCCTGTTCAATAATATGACCGTCTTTCATTACCAGAATCACGTCTGCTGACTGGATTGTAGAAAGTCTGTGTGCAACAATAAAACTTGTTCTTCCTTCCATAAGCTTATTAAATGCATTCTGTATCTTGATTTCAGTTCTCGTATCAATAGACGATGTCGCCTCATCAAGAATAAGCATAGGTGGATGACAAAGCATAACTCTTGTTATACACAAAAGCTGTTTCTGTCCCTGTGAAAGGCTGCCGCCATCTTCACCTATTACTGTATCATAACCATTTGGAAGTCGTTTTATGAATCCGTGTGAATGAGCTGCCTTTGCCGCTTCGATTATTTCTTCATCTGTTGCATCAGGCCTACCCATTATAATATTTTCACGGATTGTACCACTTTTAAGCCACGTATCCTGCAGAACCATTCCATAGCCCGCCCTGAGTGAACGTCTTGTAAGCTCCCTTATATCAACACCCGACACATCTATTGAGCCGCTGTTTACATCATAAAATCTCATAAGGAGGTTGATAATTGTTGTTTTACCACATCCTGTAGGTCCTACAATGGCAATTTTCTGACCTTTTTTTACATGAAGATTAAAATCTTCAATAAGCTTTTTATCAGGGACATATGAAAATTCTACATCACTTAAATCAACTCGTCCGTCAACATTTTCAAGATTAACCGCATTACTGCTCTCTGCAGCTTCCGGTTCTTCCTCTATAAGTTCAAATACTCTTGAAGCACATGCTATAGCATTCTGAAGTTCCGTTACAACACCTGAAATTTCATTGAAAGGTTTTGTATACTGGTTCGCATAACTTAAAAAACATGAAAGCTGTCCTACAGTAAGTCTTCCATATATAGCTGATATAGCACCTGTAACTGCAACTCCGGCATATACAAGGCTGTTTACAAATCTTGTTGAAGGATTTGTTATTGATGAGAAAAATATCGCGTTAAGCGAATATTTCTGAAGTCTGTCATTGATTTCATCAAACTGTCTTACTGCCTCTTCTTCATGACAATAAGCACTTACAACTTTCTGACCTCCAATCATTTCATCAATGAGAGCTGTCTGCTCTCCACGAGTCTCTGACTGAAGCTTGAACATTTTATATGTTCTCTTTGCAATAAAACTGGCAACAAAAAATGAAACCGGTGTAATAAGAACTACAACAAGTGTAATTTTAACATTTATTGATAACATAAATCCGAGTGTTCCAAGTATTGTCATAACACCTGAGAAAAACTGTGTAAATCCCATTAATAAGCCATCAGCGAACTGGTCTACATCGGCAATAACACGGCTGACAATCTCACCGTATGAATGTCCATCTATATATTTTAATGGCAGATGTTCTATCTTTTCTATAGCTTCATCTCTTATATCTCTTGTTACATGATATGTAATCTTATTATTACATATATTCATAATCCACTGTGAAAGTGCTGTTATTCCTATAACAACGCCAATTTCAGCAAGAATCTGTGCAATCAGCCTGAAATTAACATTAGATGGTCCAATAATATAATCAATTGCATTACCGACAAGTATAGGCACATACAGTGACGATGCTACTGTTATTGTCGCCATAATAATTGATAATATCAAAAATACCCAGTATTTTTTTATCCTTATTATTACTTTTTTAACTGTCTGGCTGGAGGTTTTTTGTGAATCTTTTTTCATTATTACATTGCCTCCTTTTTAAACTGTGAGTAATAGATTTCCTGATAAACTTCGCATCCTGCAAGAAGTTCATCATGCGTACCAATTCCTGCAACTTTGCCATCATCAAGAACAATAATTTTATCTGCATGCATAAGCGAAGCTGCTCTCTGAGATACTATGAAAAGTGTCGGCGATAACTTCATCCCGCGTATTGCTTTTCTTAATGCAGCATCTGTTGCAAAATCAAGTGCCGATGCACTGTCATCAAGAATTAATATATCAGGTTTTCTCACCATTGCACGGGCAATAGTAAGACGCTGTCTCTGACCGCCAGAAAGATTCTTTCCTCCCTGGTCGATAAACGCATCAAGTTTTCCGTCCTTTTTCTCAACAAATTCCCTTGACTGCGAAATATCAAGAGCTTCCATTATCTCATCATCTGTCGCATCTTTTTTGCCCCATTTCATATTGTCACGAATTGAGCCTTTAAATAAAAGTGCTTTCTGCATAACAACAGCAACATGATTTCTAAGCGACTCTATATTATACTCTTTTACATTTCTGCCATTAATCTTTACTTCGCCCTTTGTTGCATCATAAAAACGTGCAATCATATTTACAAGTGAAGACTTACCAGAACCGGTACCACCAATGACACCGACTGTCTCTCCCGGCATAACTGAAAAGTTAATATCTGTAAGAGCTTCCTCTCCACCACCGGCATATTTCAGACATACATTTTTAAATTCAACAGCCGGAACCTGTGTATTTTTCCCTGTTTCAGATATATCAAGTTTTCCATCTGCCATACTTGATTTAACTGCAAATACGCCATCAATCCTGTTTGCACATGCAAGAGCCTTTGTGATATTAATAACAAGATTAGCAAGCTTAATAAGCTCTACAAGAATCTGTGACATATAGTTGTAAAGAGCAACTACCTGTCCCTGTGTAAGTGTGCCGGAATTAACACGTACAGCTCCAATCCATATAAGCAGGATTATAGAAATATTTACAACAGCATATGTCAAAGGATTCATAAGTCCTGAAATCTTGCCTACAAACTTCTGCAGATGATTGAGCTCTTCGTTAGACTTTTTGAATCTGTATACTTCTTCATTTTCCTTATTAAATGCTCTTATTACACGCACACCAGTAAGGTTTTCTCTTGTTATTCCAAGAATCTTATCAAGACCAGCCTGAACTTTCTTGTATAAAGGCCTTGTCGAAAGCATTATACCGAATACAATTACCGCAAGTATAGGAATTGCACCTACAAATACAAGTGCAGCCTTAACATCTATTGTAAAAGCCATAATCATTGCACCAAATACAATAAATGGCGAACGTAAAAACAGTCTTAAAACAAGGTTTACACCATTCTGCACCTGATTAATATCACTTGTCATTCTTGTTATAAGAGTGGATGTTCCGATTGTATCCATCTCAGTAAATGAAAGACTCTGTATATGTTTAAACAAATGATGTCTCATCTGTGTAGAACATCCTACAGCTGCTTTCGCTGCAAAATACTGTGCTGTAATGGAAGATGTAAGTCCTATTATTGCAAGTGCAACAAGCACAAAACACATCTTTACAATATATCCCTTGTCTGCACCTGCAATACCTACATCAATAATTGCTGAAACTACAAGTGGAACAAACAGTTCAAATGTCGCTTCCAGCATTTTAAAAAGAGGTGCAAGCACACACTCTTTTTTATACATTTTTAAATACATCCAAATTCTTTTCATTAGATTTTAACTCCATTCAGCTTTATATTTATTCAAAAGGTTTATTATCTTCAATAACCTTTTTCAAAGCTTTAGCAGATTCCTGTAATTTAGTAATCTCATCATAGTTGAGAGAAATTGGAACTTTTCCCTGTGCACCATTCTTACCTACAATTGCCGGCATTGAAAGTGCCACATCCTCAATTCCATATTCACCATGCATCATGCTTGAAATTGGCATTATTGACTTTTCATCACGTACAATCGCTTCACATATACGCTTTACAGACATTGCAATTCCATAATATGTTGCATGTTTTTTTGCAATAATTTCATACGCACTGTTTTTAACATCATTAGCAATCTTTTCCATAGCTTCGTGATGATTATAGTGACCTCTCATCTCACAGAAATCATTCAAATCAATACCAGATACATTTGCACTGCTCCATGCGGCAATCTCGCTGTCACCATGTTCACCGATTATAAATGCATGAACACTTCGGCTGTCCACCTGAAGATGTGAACCCAGTGCCTCTTTTAATCTGGCTGTATCAAGCACTGTACCTGAACCGATTACCCTGTTTTCAGGGAATCCGCTGAGTTTTACCGCTGTATATGTGAGAATGTCAACAGGATTTGCCACTATAAGAAGAATACCTTTGCAGTCTCTTTTCTTAATTTCAGGAATAATAGTTTTGAATATTCCTATATTTTTCTTTACAAGATCAAGTCTTGTCTCGCCAGGCTTCTGGTTTGCCCCGGCTGTTATAACAATAATTGACGCATCAACAATATCGTCATAACCACCTGCATATATTTTCATAGGTCTGGCAAATGGTGTTCCATGACTGATATCAAGAGCTTCACCTTCTGCTTTATCATGGTCTGCATCAATAAGTACCATCTCAGAAAACATACCGCTCTGCATAAGTGCAAATGCTGATGCAGAACCCACAAAACCACAGCCTATTACTGCAACTTTTCTGAGGTTGACACTACCATAGTCAATTTCTTCTCTGCTTGTTTGGATATTTTTCTTTTTTAACTCATTACTTTCCATTTTCTAATTTCCTTCTTTCTATAAAACTACAAAAAAAATATATGATAAACTATTATTAAGACAGTGCAATCACCGAATGAATTTTTCCTTCAACTGTCATTATTATATAATGTATATTATCTTCATATAAATATCTGCACTTAACTTCATCCTGTGGACGGATTTCCCGTTTGTACCAGATTCTTACCTGATTGAAGTTCTCATTATTATATACATCTTCAGGAAGCATCTCATATGCAGCATCAAGATAATTGATATTATGCATATGCATATTGATATCAATATCTCTTCTTTGAATGTTATAAATCATTTCTTCTGCATTTTCAAACATTTCTTTTGAATATTCCGGTTCTGAAATCTCATCTTCAAAAACAGCCCTATCTTCTGATTCATACAATGCAGCTATATCTTCTGTAAGCCTTACCGGTCTTCGTCTTTCTGTATCAGTAAGAATCCATCTTGAGCTTCCTATTGCAAGTATTTCCCCATCTTCGTCTTTTAATTCAAAATCTCTGTATGCACACAGTCTGTCAATCTTTCTTGACCATGTTGATGCATCAATTATACAGCCATATACAGGACGCTTTATAACCTTGATTTTCCAGTCAAGCAATACCCAAGCTCTGTGTTTTGTCTCAACTTCAAGCACTCCGTATCCAACGTCAGCAGAATGGGCACATGCAATATCTTCCATAATAGAAAGAAGAGCCTTATTAGTTGCCTGACTGTTATGTGCAACATCTTCTATTCCTATTCTATACCTTTCTTTATAAACCATACTATTTCCTCCAATTTATCCTTGTTAATAATATCACATAACAAAAAGCAGGACAATGATGGATTTATCCAATCATTATCCTGCCTGTCTGCTTAAATCACTTTTTTATAAGCGGCTTATCGTCAACCGCAATCTCATATATGCTTCTTCTGCTTATCACGCCTATATCCTCGAGCGTGTTAATCATGCGGTAAACCGTTGCGGTGCCTATGCTGCTGTCTTTTTTGGCTGCCTTATAATAAATCTCCTTACAGCTGTTGCAATTGCCTTCAAGTATAATATCAAGCAATATCAGCCTCTGTTTTGTTATCCGGCATCCATTGTCTTTTAATTTTTGAATAACACATTCTTTGCTCATAAGTTCCCCTCTCGTTTATCTGTGACAGCGGCCGCCACAGCTGCTGCAATCACCTCCGCAAGATGACCTGCCATTTTTCTTGTCCTTATGCATTCCTTTTAATATTAATCCTACTACGCAGACAAGCACTGCTGCAACGACTACTGTTCCCATAAAGATGCCCCTTTCAATAACAAATAACTTATTATCAATTATGCCTTAGCACTCTTTTTTACATTTACTTTTAATGTATTACTTTCCTTATATGGTCTGAATAAGAGATAAAGGAATCCGATTACAAGTGCAAATGCTACTATTGTCCAGAAATTAACTGTACCATGTGCAATAAGGTTACCAATATTGTAAATGCAAAGTGAAACTACATAAGCAAATCCACACTGATATCCAATTGCTGCCCAAGTCCATTTAGGGCTGTTCATCTCTCTCTTAATAGCACCGATTGCTGCAAAACAAGGAGCACAGAGAAGATTGAATGTAAGGAATGAAAATCCTGCAAGTTTCGTGAACTGAAGTGCAAGTTCTCCGTATACAGGAAGTTCACCACCGCCATAAAGGATACCCATTGTACCTACGATATTTTCCTTAGCCACAAGGCCTGTAATTGATGCAACGGCTGCCTGCCAGTTACCCCATCCGAGTGGATGGAAAATCCATGCAATTGCACTACCAATCTTAGCTAAAATACTCATATTAATTTCATCTTCTGCTAACATACGGAATCCATCATCTGTAAATCCAAAGTATGTTGTAAACCAAACAACGATTGTTGAAAGAAGAATGATTGTACCGGCCTTCTTGATAAATGACCATCCACGCTCCCACATGCTTCTTAATACGTTACCAACTGTTGGAAGGTGATAAGCAGGAAGTTCCATAACGAATGGAGCCGGATCTCCCTCAAATAACTTTGTCTTTTTAAGAATGATACCTGAAACAATGATTGAAGCCATACCGATAAAGTACGCTGATGTTGCTACCCATGGTGAACCACCGAAAATAGCACCTGCAATCATTGCAATAAATGGAACTTTTGCTCCACAAGGTATAAATGTTGTTGTCATAATTGTCATACGACGGTCTCTTTCATTCTCGATTGTACGAGAAGCCATGATACCTGGAACACCACAACCTGTACCTACAAGAATCGGAATAAATGATTTTCCTGAAAGACCAAATCTTCTGAAAATTCTATCCATGATGAATGCAATACGTGCCATGTATCCGCATGCTTCCAAAATAGCAAGTAATAAGAATAATACTAACATCTGAGGTACGAAACCAAGTACAGCACCTACACCGGCTACAATACCATCAAGGATAAGTCCCTCCAGCCAGTCTGCACAACCGATTGCATCAAGTCCATCACCAATAAGTACAGGAATACCAGGAACCCATACCCCGTAATTTGCAGGGTCAGGTGCTGCACCTTCATACTTGATGGCCAAATCAATTGCTTCTTTAATGTCATCAGCATCTGCTGTTTCATCTTCTGTTGCAAGTGTTTCTTCATCTTCTACAGTATAATCGACAGAATCTGTTGACTTAACCATAGCCTTTAAGCTTTTAAGTGCTGCAACTGCCGCTTCTGAATCATAATCATCTGACTCTGTGTCGATTGCTTCTGCAATATCATCAGCCTTTGTTCCGAGACTTTCTACATATGCAGCAATGATTTCGTCTGAATCACCGTATTCATCTGATGCTTCTTCATATGCTGATGTACCGATTCCAAAAAGATGGAAGCCATCACCAAATAAACCATCATTGGCCCAGTCTGTAGCTGCCGAACCAACTGTTACCATTGAAATATAGTAAACAAGAAACATAATTGCAGCAAATATTGGAAGTGCAAGAATTCTGTTTGTTACAACTTTATCAATTTTATCTGATGTTGTAAGCTTATCTTTCTTCTGTGCTTTCTTTACACAATCACCAATAATTGAAGAAATATATGTATATCTCTCATTTGTAATAATACTTTCTGTATCATCATCAAATTCATCTTCAAGTGCCTTGATTTCATCTGAAACATCAGGAATTGTTGTAAGCTGCTGTCCAATTTTATCATCTTTTTCAATGAGCTTTATTGCAAAAAATCGCTTCTGTTCTTCTTTGACATCTGTGCCAAGCTTATTTTCAACAGAAGTAATTGCTGACTCAACACTTGCTGCAAATTCATGAACAGGTGCTTCTGCTTTCTTACTTGCAATCTCAATAGCCTTGTTTGCTGCTTCCATGATGCCGGTGCCTTTAAGGGCTGAAATCTCAACCACTTCACAGCCGAGTTTCTTGCTGAGCTTATCAGTGTTAATAACATCTCCGCTCTTCTTAACCAGATCCATCATATTGACAGCCATAACAACAGGAATACCAAGTTCCATAATCTGAGTTGAAAGGTAAAGGTTTCTTTCAATGTTAGTACCATCAATAATGTTGATAATGGCATCCGGTCTCTCACCTATAAGATAATTTCTTGCAACCACCTCTTCAAGAGTATAAGGTGATAAAGAATAAATACCTGGTAAATCCATGATTGTAACATCTTTATTACCTTTGAATTTACCTTCCTTTTTTTCTACTGTAACGCCCGGCCAGTTTCCGACAAACTGATTAGAACCTGTCAAAGCATTAAACAATGTTGTTTTACCGCAGTTTGGATTACCTGCTAATGCAATTTTCAAAGACATTTCTATCCTCCTAATTAATGTTAGTCTTTCTATCTTTTGTTAGCCTCACTATCTTTTGTTCGTTCTCGCTAACCATTATGTAAAAAAAAACACCCTATGCCACTTCAATCATCTGTGCATCAGCTTTTCTTATAGAAAGTTCATAACCTCTTACTGTAACTTCAATAGGGTCGCCGAGAGGTGCAACCTTTCTTACATAAATTTCAACGCCCTTAGTGATACCCATATCCATGATGCGTCGTTTAACCGGTCCTTCTCCGGTAAGTTTTGTAACCTTTACCGTCTGACCGCAGGCAACGTCTTTAAGTGTCATCTCTTTTTCTCCTTCTTTCATATTATATTCACGCCAGCCGGATTTGCACTAAACCATAATCTTGTTAGCCATCTCTTTACCAATAGCCACGCGGGAATCTTTGACATTAACAATCAGATTGCCATTTGTCTCAGAAATAACCGTAACGGTACCGCCAACTACAAATCCCAGCTTCTCCAAAAAGCTTCTAACGTCGTCTTTTCCTCCGACTTTTTTAATAATATTAGGTTCGCCCTGATTTGCCATACTTAACGGCATCATTTTATTCCTTCTTTCTTTTGATTATTGATAATTAATTTCATTTCCAGCAAGGTTAGTATATGCTAACATATCTTAGATGTCAAGAACAAATATTGAATTTTTCTAATTTTTTTTAGTTATATCTACTCATAGTTATAAACCATAAACATTTAATATTTGAAATCAAAATTCATTTATTCATATATTTGAAACAAAAAATCATTTATTCATTTGTCTTTGTCGCCATTTCGTGTTAAACTATTGTTAAATTTATGAATCTTAAATTTGTAGTATTATAGAATTGGAGTGAAGTTGTCATGAATACAAACGAATCAGCAGAAAATTATCTGGAAACAATACTCATGCTCAGTAAACGACTTCCGGTTGTTCGTTCAGTAGATATAAGTAATGAATTAGGATTTAAAAAATCAAGTGTCAGCGTAGCAATGAAAAATCTTCGTGAGAAGAATCACATAACAGTATCTGATGCCGGTTTTATCAACCTTACACAGTCGGGTCGTGAAATAGCCGAAATGATTTATGAACGCCACGAATTCCTTTCAAAATGGCTCATAAGCCTCGGTGTTCCTGCGGAAACTGCAACTGAAGATGCATGTAAAATTGAACATGTTTTAAGTAAAGAAAGTTTTCAGGCAATTAAAGATTTTGTTAAAAAATCGCAATTAGATTAAAACAACAGAATTTAATGCTGTTGGATTCAAAAATTGGAAACTGAGAGATGTCGCTTTAACATACTATCCCAGTACAAATACAACAATACAAACAGCGGTAACAACATCGTGTTTCTTTATGTTTTTCTTAATGATATATATAGGTTATATTTTATGTAACAACGATTTGGATATTTCCGAACAATGTATATATGTTAGATGCCGCAATAAAATAAACTACTATTTATATAAAGTTATATGTGTATTAATATTCAGTATAGTTTTAAATTTAATTTTGTTTACATCTGCATGTCTTTTCAGCATCGGCAGCAAAAACGCCCTCACAATCATTCTTTGGTACATTTCTGCCGTAAGTGTCGGATTCTGTGGTGGTGCAATGGGGCAGATGTTTCACCCTGCTATTATAAATGACAGAAAGTTTTCTATTGTTTTTATAATATTAATAAGCACATTATGTGCATGTAAAACAAATATTTTAAATTCACACCCCGTACTTCATTACTTATTTTTTGTATTTCCGCCAATTGAAAATTTTACATCAATTTGCCAAATATCAAATTGGGGAGAATTTATAATAATTGCAAAAGAAATACTCATATTTTTAATTTATGGCATAATCTATGAAACACTAAAATCATTTATATGGGAAAAAAGGAAATTTCTGATGTAATCTATACAAAATAAATCAACTGCCGTGAATTTTGTAAGTTCATGGCAGTCAATATATTTTCATGTAAACATGTACAGTTGTTATATTCTCCTACTGTACAAATCAATAGCTTTAATCATTAATATTATCAACTGCTAAATTATATTCTGCTTCTGAATAACACTCTAGAATCTTATCTTTGGGGATATTAAGTTTAATCATGTTTTCTATTGCTTCAATTTTTGTTTGCTCAATTCCACATTCGACTCCATCATTAAAACCATTGTCATAACTAATATTTTTCTCATTTTTTATATGCTGTTCTTCGTTATATTCTGTCAGAATCATGTCACGCACCTCCGCTGTATGCACTGATAATACTTCTTTTAGAATATTATGGCTTATGGCTTGGTTAATTGCAAGTGTTACGGCTGTGTTAATATCATTTTCCTGTGATATATAGTCACGTATTAGCCCGATAAATACTGCATAATCGTGGAGCAGCCTGCATTTTTCCATCAATTCAGCGTTATTACCAATATTTATGTTAATCATATGAGCGGTGATTTCCATTGCCGGTTGAAATTTTGACGAATTTTCCAAGAATAAAAGATATGTCATTCTTATAAGACATATAGACAATATCTTCAAGAGTAGTAATGGTTAAATCAGATACATCCGTATAGTCAGTACCGTTCAACGCATTATACAAAGATAGTAAATCCTTAGGATTATTAAAGATAAACCGAAACAGAGCGTCCTTGTGATTCCGGTTCAGTAATGGTTCATTGGTCAATAGGCAGTCCTCCTTGTAATAATCATTGTATTTCTAATTTCTATCATCTTTTATTGCAGCATTATACTCCGCTTCCGAATAACACTCTAGAATCTTATCCTTTGGGACATTAAGTTTAATCATGTTTTTTATTGCTTCAGTATTTGCCATTTGTGTTCCTTGTTCAACGCCTTGTATAATACCTCGCTCAATTCCACATTCGACTCCATCATTAAAACCATCGTCATAACTGATATTTTTCTCATTTTTTATATGCTGTTCTTCGTTATATTCTGTCAGAATCATGTCACGCACCTCCGCTGTATGCACTGATAATACTTCTTTTAGAATATTATGGCTTATGGCTTGGTTAATTGCAAGTGTTACGGCTGTGTTAATATCATTTTCCTGTGATATATAGTCACGTATTAGCCCGATAAATACTGCATAATCGTGGAGCAGCCTGCATTTTTCCATCAATTCAGCGTTATTACCAATATTTATGTTAATCATATGAGCGGTGATTTCCATTGCCGGTTGGAAAATAAATTGGGACGTTTTATCTTCCGTAGTGTTGCAGACTTTAGAAAACGCATCCGACAGCCTCAGCATGCACCTTTCCGGCATTTCATGTTGTCCGTTATAAAATATTATGTAGCGTGGTATTGGAATCCGGGCCCGTTTTGATGAGTAGATGTCGATATTATTTTCAGCCACATACTTTTTATAAAGAGTTGAAAAATAAAACAATCCACGGAGCGGCATGTTTGGGTTGAATGTGCTCTGATGCTCAAAAAGTGACATCTCACTTCCAAGAATAAAAGATATGTCATTCTTATAAGACATATAGACAATATCTTCAAGAGTAGTAACGGTTAAATCAGATACATCCGTATAGTCAGTACCATTCAACGCATTATACAAAGATAGTAAATCCTTAGGATTTTTAAAGATAAACCGAAACAGGACGTCTTTATGGTTCCGGTTTAGTAATGGTTCATTGATCAATAGGCAGTCCTCCTTAAAACAAACATGGTATTTTTAATATTTATCATCTTTTATTGCCGCATTATATTCTTCTTCCGAATAACATTCCAGTATTTTATCTTTGGGGATATTAAGCTTAATCATGTTTTTTATTGCTTCTATTTTTCCATCATTAAAACCATCGTCATAGCTGATATTTTTCTCATTTTTTATATGCTGTTCTTCGTTATATTCTGTCAGAATCATGTCACGCACCTCCGCTGTATGCACTGATAATACTTCTTTTAGAATATTATGGCTTATGGCTTGGTTAATTGCAAGTGTTACGGCTGTGTTAATATCATTTTCCTGTGATATATAGTCACGTATTAGCCCGATAAATACTGCATAATCGTGGAGCAGCCTGCATTTTTCCATCAATTCAGCGTTATTACCAATATTTATGTTAATCATATGAGCGGTGATTTCCATTGCCGGTTGAAATTTTACCGAATTACAATTGCTGGATGTATCGCTGGCGGTGACTTGATTTGAATTATAATTATCCGATTTTTTCACAAACGCATCCGACAGCCTCAGCGTACACCTTTCCGGCATCTCCTGACGACCGTTGTAAAATATTATGTATCGTGGTATTGGAATCTGTGCCCGTTTTGATGAGTAGATGTCGATATTATTTTCAGCCACATACTTTTTATAAA
>ENA-UOJJ01001107-UOJJ01001107.1-human-gut-metagenome-genome-assembly--contig:-CS66-NODE-1107-length-41567-cov-11.993448_pt1 | contig 41567 bp, 39 predicted proteins | sample MGYA00242343_ERZ723890 | MGnify/ENA metagenome assembly ERZ723890
AACTGAAAATAATATATTAATAGATAATGATAGTATAAAAATAATTTATAATGGTATCAGGTTAGGGGTAGTTTCTATTCCTGATATAGTTACTTCTTATAATAATTTAGCAACAAATGAAGAAATATACACAATGTATTACAATCTTATATTGTCGCCAAAAGTTCATGATTATGAATGTGAAGATTTTAATTATAATGAAAGTAATATAAATACATTTACTGATTATAACAAAATAAGTAAAGATGTGAGTGAGTCGATATCTTTTTTTGTGGATAATGGCATTATTTCCGATAATAGTAAATTAATTAATCCAAAAGAAAAAATAAAAGGTAATGAGTTATATAATATTAGAAAAAAAATAAATGCTAAATTTAAACGTGTGAATAAAGAAAACTATGTTACACGAATAGAGGCGTTAAATCTGATAACAAACGATTATTATTTTACAGGTGAACAGAAACTGGAAAAAATGTATTACAATATACCACCAACATTTAATGATATGGACTTAGGTGCAGATGTTTATAGTTGGTATAAATTATTGGCTGTTGATATAGGTATGGAATATGGAATAATTAGTGGTTATATTGATAAAACTTTTGATCCGGAAGCTTATATAACAAAAGAGGATGCTTTAGTAATATTTTATAGATTTATAACCAATAGCAATTCAGAAAAATTTAAAGTGAAACCGACTGAAAATGATATAAATATTCAAAATTTATATACTATGTTAGATTATGAAGTAATAGATGAATATGCAAAAATTCCCTTGGCTTTTTTTATAAATAAGGGCATTTTAGAAGTAAACAATAAAAAAGTAGAACCCCAAAAAAAATTATCATATGAGGAGTATCTTGAATTTAAAGAAAAAATTGCAAGGTTATTTATGAATAGTAAAGACTATTCAGATTTTATGAAAAATATGTAATTTAATATTTTTCAGTTTACATTGTTCAGAAATTTATGTTTCTAATACTAAATTAAATATACCAACAACGTTAAGTAAACCTGATAGTAATGAGATATTGAATAAAGTTTTAGATAGTACTTATCAGTTACCGGTTTATAATAAGTTGGGATAATAAATAATTGATTTTATTTGTTGAATGAATTGCATAATAGCCCTCAAAAAATGAGGGTTATTATTTTGCGTGTTTATATTAGAGTACTTTATTTTTTTACTTCCTATCATAATTCTCAAAGTTTATTCCCAGTATTTCAAGAGTTTTCTTTGAAAAGAATTCTATAATCATATCCACCACCTCATCAGCAGTCATATCAGAGGTATTAACCCACCACTGTGCAAAGCTGAAAAAAAGTGAAAAATATGCCTTACTAAGAAGTTCTGTTGTAAATTTAGTGTCCTTTACCTTTTTGTCAATATGGGATTTTGATATAAGGTCATAGTTAAGCTTAGTTTCAAGTCTTTTTATAAATTCTGTGTTTGTGTTGTCATTCATCAGTATATTAAAAATATCCTTATATTCCTTAAAGCGGTTTAAAAGAAGTACAACATATTTTCTCTGCTCATAGCCCTTTAACTGTGAAATACTTTCAAGGGCAGGGGAAAGCACCTCCATCATTTCATCTACAATAGAGTTATACAAAGCTTCTTTTGTTTCATAATGGGTGTAAAATGTTTTTCTGTTTATCATAGCTCTGTTTGCTATATCAGTTATTGTAACATTTGCGTAGCCTTTTTCATTTATTAATTCCAAAAACGCCTTTTTTATGGCAATGTTGCTTTTTACTATTCTTAAATCCATACAAAATCTCCCTTCTGCTATTATTTTACTATTATTTTGATAAATAAGCAACACTTTTTTAAAAAATGTATATTAATCTATATAGTGTCTAATATTGACCGTTGTATTATTTTACCACAGAGGATAAAATATAATTATAAAGCTGTGTAAAAAAGGAGGCAGAAATATGAAAAAGAGTGTATTATGTGCTGTTTTGGCATTATCTTTAATAAGTGGCTTATCAGCTTGCGGTAAAAAGGATAATACAACTGCTGAAATAGTACCAAAGATTGTAAAGACCCAGTCTGTTGCACAGGAGAGTGTTACAACAGGCTACAGCTATTTAGGCATTGTTAAGGCTAAGGAAACTAAAAATTATTCCTTCCTTGCATCAGGCAAAATTGATGAAATTTGCGTTGAAAAGGGACAGGAATTTAAAAAGGGTGATGTTCTTGCAAGGCTTGATACCACATCTATGAAATATCAGGAGTCAATCGGGCAGGATACTAAGGCACAGGCTGAGGCAACATTGCAGAAAACCATAAGCACATATGATACAAATATAAGCAATGCAAAGTCACAGATTGAAACTTTAGACAAGGCTATTGCGGCAGGTGAAAAGGGTATTGAGGCTCTTGAAACAGGACTTGTGGCAGAGGTTCAGAATATTGAGGCAGGAGAAACTGCTCTTGAAACATTAAAGGGTGAGCTTGATGCAGCAAGAGAAATAAATGCTGTGGGAGGTTATTCTGACAAGGATTTGGAACAGCTTGAATCTACATATAAGACAAAGGCAGCGGAGCTTGAGGCTGCGAAGGCTACTCACGAGGGAAACAAAGCTACTCTTGAGAGTAAAAAGGCAGAGCTTGAAGCATCAAAGGCACAGAAAAGCGAAGCACAGAAAAGTCTTGACAATCTTTACACATCAAAGTCAAAGGACGTAGCTGCAGCACAGGCAAGTGTAAAAAGTGCAGGAACTTCAAATGACATTGTTAAAAAGAATATAAATGATGCAACTATTAAGGCTGACAGTAACGGCTATGTAATGGAGCTTCCGTTTAAAGAGGGTGAGGTAATTTCTGCGGGTTATCCTGTTGTTGTGGCTAAGAGCAGAGAAATTGTAGTAACTGTTGGTGTGTCAGATAAGGAATATCCAAATGTATCATTGGGACAGAAGGCAGTTATAAACGGTAACATTGGAGGTACTGTTACAACTATTGCCCAGTATCCTGATGAGGGTACAAGAACCTATGCTGTTGATATAGCAATTCCAGAGGGTGATTTTACTATTGGGGAAACTGTTGATGTTAAAATTGTCACAGGCGGCACAACAGGCTGTTATGTACCTATAACTGCCGTATTTAATATGGACGGTGTAGACTATGTATACACAGTAAACAGTGAAAATAAGATATACAGAAAACAGGTAACTCTCGGAGATATTATGGGTGACAAGGTTCAAATTCAGATTGATGACCCAACTGCAATTATTGTTACAGAGGGTGTTAAAAATCTGAGAGAAAGCGATACTGTTACAATGGAGGGCTGATAGTATGATTAAGGAAAAATTTGTATCAGGTCTTTTGGAGAGAAAACTCCTTGTAATAATGATTATGATTATGATATTTATAGCAGGAGGTGTGTCCTACTATCAGATGCCTAAACAGCATTTTCCTGAAGTAGTACTGCCTGTTGCAACAGTAACAGTAGTTTACCCAGGGGCTACGGCAGAGGATATGGAACAGCTTGTTGCAGAAAAGGTTGAGCACGTCTGTATGGAGCTTAATGGCTTTGACAAGTGCGAAACTACAGCAGCAGATAATTACTGTGTTGTAAGTGTAAATCTTGATATGGGTTTATCACAGGATGATGTTGATGATTCCTTTGATGACCTTAAAGAAAAATTGCAGAGCTTAAAGTCTGACCTTCCCTCTGGTGTTTCTTCAATAACTGTTGATGATAACATTATGGATACAGCAGGTCTTATACTTGCTGTAACAGGTGACAATATTTCAAATGATGAGCTTGTACAAAGAAGTAATGAGATAAGTGATAAATTAAGACTTATTGATGGTGTAAGAAAGGTTGATATTCATGGGGATACGCCTTCAGAAGTTAAAATTACAGTAAACATTGATAAACTTAATGACACAAATGTATCTCTTGCAGAGCTTGCACAGGTTATAGATTATCATAACTCTACACTTCCTACAGGCTCAGTAAAAGTTGATGGTAATGATATAAAGGTTACAACATCAGGAAAGTTTGAAAGCTTAGATGATATTAAGAACATAGTTGTATCATCTAATGATGACTATATTATAACAAGGTTTTCAGACATTGCTGATGTCAGAATGGAAGTACCTGATGATGAGGGCTATTTTATATATAACGACAAGAAGTCAACTGTACTTGCTGTTTATTTTCAGGAGGGGCTTAATACTGTGAGCCTAGGCGATGAAATAAACGGTGTAATTGATGATTTTAATTCAACTCTCCCCGAGGGAGTTATGGTTAATAAAATATTTATGCAGCCTGATGAGGTACAGAAGTCAATCAATGACTTTGTTATAAATCTTTTGGAGTCAATTATACTTGTTATAATTGTAATTATGATTGGTATGAATTTCAGAAATGCCGTTGTTGTATCCTTTGCAATACCTCTTGCTATATTTGCAAACTTTATTGCAGATAAATTTATAGGTATTCAGATACATTTTGTATCACTTGCATCACTTATAGTTGTACTGGGTATGCTTGTGGATAACGCTGTTGTAGTTAGTGATTCTATACAAAAAAATATTGATGCAGGTATGGATAGAAAGGACTCTGTTATAAAGGGTACAGCATCAGTTATTGTTCCTGTATTTGTATCAATGCTTACAACATCAATAGCATTCAGTTCTCTTTTGGTACTGACAGGTGCATACAGACAGCTTGCATTTCCATTTGCAGTTGTTATTATATGCTGTCTTGTTGCCTCTTATTTGGTATCAATATTTGTTACACCTTTGCTTAGTTACTTCCTTTTAAGAAAAACTAAGGAAAGTAAAACAGGCAAGGAGCCTGTATCAAAGAGAATATATAACCGTATATTTAAACACGCCTTTAAGCATAAGGTACTTACAATTATTTGTGCTATAGTTGTTATGATTTTATGCGGACTGTCAGTTGCGGCACTTGATATGCAGGTAGTGCCAATGGCCGGTAAGGATATAATTACAATAAATATTACAAATAACAAAGAGGACGATATTTCAAGTACAAGAGAAATAGTTGACAATGTTGAGAATATTCTTGATGAACAACCTGAAACACTGTACTATTTAAGCGGTGTAGGTGCAAGTATACCACGTTATGACTATTCTATACTGCCAAAGGGTGATGTAAACAGTCTTGGGGATATTTATGTAAAGGCTGATTTTAGTAAGGGTGACAGATTTAAAAATGCTGCCGATATGGTAGACTTTTTACAAAGTGAAATAAACAGCCGAGTTGGGGGTGCTACAGTTATGGTAGATGAGCTTGGCATATTTGCCCTTAACACGAAGCCTGTTGAAATGAAAATATATTCAGATAATGTTGATGACCTTAATACTGCTGCTGAAATGATTAACAATATGCTTAGTCAGTTTAATGGTGTAAAGGGCATAAATAGCAAGAGCGAAATTGCTACCTATAATTACTTTGTGAATATGGACAGTATGAAGCTTAATACTCTTGGACTTATGGAGGCAGAGGCACAGAATGAGCTTAGCATTGCTATGATGGGCAGAGATGTGTCTACATACAGAAGTGGCAACAAGGAATATAATGTTGTGCTTGATGCTGATATTAATTCAAGAGAGCAAATACAGAACTTTAAGGTTAAGTCATCAGTTATGAATGAGAAATACAGTGTATCACAGTTTGCCAATGTTTCTCTTACTCCTCAGATTACCTCAATTACAAGGATTGACGGCAGACGAGGAAGAAGTGTAGGCTGTTACACAAGCTCTAGTGTAAGTGACATTGATATTCAGACAGAACTTGAAAAAATGATTGATGAAAACAAAGATAGTTTCCCTGCAAGTGTTACTATTGAGAAATCAGGCAAAAAGAAGGAATTTAATGAAAACGTATTGACTAATATTGCAAGAGCCGCAGCCGTTGCAGTTTTGGTAATGCTTATTGTACTTCTTTTACAGTTTGGTTCATTTAAAAAGGTTGGTATTATATTTATATCCGTTCCTTTCGGACTTGCAGCAGGCTCTCTTGCGCTTCTTGTTACAGGTCAGCCTTTAAGCCTTTTTGCCCTTATTGGTTCTGTTAGTTTGCTGGGCTGTGTTCTTGCAAATGCAATAGTTCTTGTAGACTGTATCAATAATGAGAGAAAAACAGGCTTGTCTGTTGAGGAGGCTTGTAAGGCTGCCGGCGGTCAGAGATTAAGACCTATTATGATGAGTACAATGACTACGGTTCTGGGACTTTTGCCTTTGGCACTTTTCGGTGATGCACTTTTTGTGCCTATGGCTGTGCTTATGCTTTTCGGCTTGCTTGTGTCAATGCTTGTAAATCTTGTACTTGTGCCTTTGGTATATTATTTGGTATTTAGAAATGATAAAAAAGTTTTAACAAATAATTAATTAAAAATGACTATTTTTGTAATAATTTTATAGTATTATTATATTATAAGGTAAGTTTGCCATTCCAAGGATTTATTATAAGGGGGTGCTGTTATGGCTAATGCTATTAATTCTAAAGATGATTATAGAAATATGGTTATTGATATAATGGATTTTGTTAAGCCTTATTGCAGTGAAGGACATTCAAGAATTGTTATAAATAACAGCAACTCAAATTATGATGATATTGCTGCAATAGAAGTCTTTTCAAAATTGTTATGGGCAGCTACACCATTTATTAAGGGCGGAGGTCATGACAGTAATGTTGAAGATTTATATAGGCTTGGAATTATAAACGGTACAAATCCCAACTCTGCTGAATACTGGAGTAAAGGCAATGATGCTGAACATATAAATAATAAAATGGCAACCGTTGCCTATAGTCTTTTAATGAATTATGACATTATTATGGATTTATTCACAAAAAATGAGCGTCAGGATATAGTAAACTGGATTTTTAACATAAACGGTTATAATTGTGGTATGAATGAAGAACAGTTTTTTATAATTTTTGTTAATTCAGCTCTTAGGCTTTTAGGCAGACGATATGATGTGGATAAACTGAACAGTGCATTTGACGCTGTAGAAAAAATGTATATTGGTAATGGCTGGTATGGATTGAAGGGTATTAAAAACTACAGAACTACATTGTCAATACAGTTTTACAGTCTGATATATGCAAAAACTATGGAGAACTATGATGAATTTCGTTGCAGAATGTATATAAAGAGAGCAAAAGAGCTGCTTATGGAATTGTATAATAATAAAATCCTGTTCCATATTGAGAGGGATATTGCTTTAACAAGCTTTTGCTCTGCCTGTATTTATGCTGATATTAATGTTAACGATATTAATATTATGAAAATTATAAAAAAATCAATGATAGGGCATAATGAACAGGTTATGAATTTATTTTTTAAGTATCAATATGGCAATGATAATACGTCATATGATATAAATATTAATGATTTTATGACATGGCATATGAAAGCTTTTTTGATTTTAACTCTTTCGGAAGAACATAAGTTTTGGAGTGCAAGCTAAGAAAAATGATTTTAAAAAATAAATAAAAAGTATACCGTAAAAATATTATAAAATATCATAAAATAACCCTTAGCGTTTTTGCTAAGGGTTATTTTATATGTTTAGAATTGAATATTCTGACCGGCAGTTCCTTTGGATTAATTGTTTCAAGAACCTTTGCTGTATAGTAGGCATCACCTAATGCATTGTGAAAATGCTTATTCTCATCTATTGTTATGTTAAGGGCATCTACTGCATTTTTAAGACCTATGGCACCGCCGCGGCTATATTTTAAATGATTTGTTGCTATTTTTTGTATATCAACATACTCAATAATTATTGGTGGTTCCATAATTTTGTTAAAAGTTATGTTTCTGAAAAGCGCCTTAATGTCGCTGTAGCCCCATGTGCCAAGAACAGTATCATTACCAAGAAAATATCTGAATTTGGAATAAGCCTCCTTAAAGCGTGGTGCAAAGCTGAAATCCTCTGTTTTAAAACCGGTTATTTTTTCAACATAGGGATGTATTCTGGGATATAATGAAGGCTTGATGTAAATATTAAATTTATCAACAACTTTATAGTCATCGTTTACTTTTACAGCGCCTATTTGTATAATTTCAAACCTGCAGTCCGGATTAGGCTCGGTTATACTATTTCCGTCTCCAAAATCATATGCTTGATTGAATTCTAAATCTAAAACGGTTAACATAATTACTCCTATTCCGTAATAACCTTTTTGGCAATTTCCGCAAAGGCTTTTACTGCTTTAGTTCTGTATGCACCCTCTCTGTAGGCAATAACAAGTGTCCAGTTTAAGTCGTGTGGTAATGTATAGTATTTAGGAGGCTTTGTAAGACCTGCAAATTTAACTGAAAATTCAGGAACAAAACTAAATCCCATACCTGCTGCAGATAATCTGAGAGAAGTTTCAATACTTGATGTTTCAAGTAAAATCTTTGGTTTAATATTTTCAGAGGTAAAAACAGTATCTGCAATTTGTCTTAGTCTCTGACTGGGATGAAGAAGAATAAACTGTTCGTCTATTATGTCTTCCAATGATAACTGTGGGTATTCTGCACTTGTATCAACGTGACAGGGTGGAATATAGTCCGGTGGTGCAGCTATATATATGTTTTCCTTTACTATTGCCTCGTATTCAATTCCTTTTGATTTAATAGGCAGATTAAGCATACATAAATCGACCTGTCCTCTTAAAAGCATATCCTCAAGCTCTGCAGAAGTTCCTTCAGTAATTATGAGTTCAATGCCAGGATAGGTTTCTTTGAAAACCGGTAATATAGCGGGCAGCGGATTATTGGCTTTTGAAGGTGTAAGACCTATATTTACTCTGCCCATTTTTAAATCAGAAATATCGTCAAAGCTTTTTCTCATATTTGTAACAATGTTCATAATAGATTTGACTGAGTTAATATAAAGTTCGCCTTCAAAAGTAAGTGAAAGGGGTATGGTATTTCTGTCAAAAAGAGTTACACCAAGCTGTCCTTCAAGCCTGTTAATATACTGACTGAGAGATGGCTGTGATATGAAAAGCTTTTTTGCAGCTTTTGAAAAACTTCGCTCTTCGTTAATAGTGAGAACGTATTCAAATTCCTTTAAATCCATTAAAATTCCTCCTTATAGGAAAAGGCTTATAAATAGTATATAATAAATAATATTTTCAATTATTTTGTCTTTATAGTACAATAAATTATATATAATTACAAGTAAATTATCGAAATTTTTTAAAAAATTTGTGGGAGGTAATGTTAAAATGAGCAGATTTGACGAAATTAATGAGCTTATCGCCAAAATGCAGGAAGCACCGTCCTTAGCCAAAGAAAGACTTGAAAAGCTTTTTGACGAAAACAGCTTTGTTGAGCTTGGTGCATTTAATACTGATGCCGGTGTTGTCACAGGCTATGGTACCATAAGAGGAAAGCTTGTTTATGCTTTTTCACAGGAGGGTGTGGTTAATACAAAGCATGCTAATAAGATAGCTAATGTATATACCCTTGCTCTTAAAATGGGTTGTCCTGTTGTGGCTGTTATGGATTCCAAAGGTGTTGCTATTGAAGATGGTTTTGGCACTTTTGATGCTTATGGTGTAATGTTTAAGAGTCAGGCTGCTGCAAGTGGTGTAATTCCACAAATTAGCATTGTTTTAGGTAATTGTTTAGGTGTAAGCACATTTTTACCAACATTATCCGATTTTGTTATTATGCCAAAGGAAAATGCCAAGATGTTCTTGTTAAGTCCTTCTGTTTATGCCGGATTGGACGGCAAGGCGTCAACTTATGAAACTGTAGGAGGTGCAGAAGCCCTTTCTCAAAAGGGATTGGTACATTTTGAGTGTGAAAATGATGCTCAGTGCTTTGAAAGAGCACAGGAGCTTATAGAATTACTTCCTGCCAATAATCTTGATGATTACAGCGTAGCTGCTGTTACTGATGATTTAAACAGAACAGATGAGTCTCTTAATTCAATAGTTCCTGAGGATAATACGACGGAAATTGATATGAGAGCTATTATTACTTCTGTTGCTGATAATTTTAAATTTACAGAGGTTAGTGCAAATTATGCACCCCATATAATTTCAGGTCTTATAAGACTTGACGGTATTACAACAGGTGTTATTGCAAACATTGGTAATATTGATATTGATGCTGTTAAAAAGGTCGGTGAGTTTGTAAATATTTGTGATGCTTTTAACATTCCTCTTGTAACATTTACAGATGTTGAAGGTTACAGTAATTTACACATTGATGCACAAAGTGATGTTATAAAGTATAGTGCAAAGCTTGCTTTTGCATTTGCCAATTCAACTGTACCTAAGATTAATGTTGTGGTAAGAAACGGTATTGGGAACGCTTATCTTATTATGAATTCAAAGCATATTGGTGCGGATATTGTTTATGCTTGGCCTTCAGCAGATATTGCTCTTTTAAACAAAAAAGCTGCTACTAAGGTGTTAGGATTGAATGAAAAGTATTATAATGAAATATCAACACCTTATCAGATTGCTGCTGATGGTTATATTGACGGTGTTATCATCCCTGCAAATACCAGAAAGAGAATTTTAATTGCTCTTGAAATGCTATTGACCAAGAGAGAAAATACTGTTGCTAAAAAGCATGCAAGTATAGAATTCTAAGAGGTGATATTATGGATTGGTTAGCAGAAGGTCTTATGGTTACAATTTTGGGAATATCTACCGTATTTGCAGTGCTTATATTTATTAGCTTAATATTATATGTTTTTGGTATGGTTACAAACAAAGCTGATAAGAAGAAAAAGGTAAATAAGCCTGTTCAAAATACAAATATTGCCAAGGCACCTAAGACTGAGGAAAATAAATTAAATAATGATATGGAATTAATAGCTGTTATTACTGCTGCTATTGCTGCAAGTGAAAGGGCAAAAGGCCGTAATATCAGTCCCGACAAGCTTGTAGTAAGAAGATTAAAAAGAGTTAGTGCTTGGAACAAAGAAGCTATTAATGAACAGCAAAACAGTTTATTTTAGGAGGAATTAAAAATGAAAAATTATAGAATCACTGTAAACGGAAACACATACGATGTTCAGGTTGAGGAGTTAGGTAAAAGTGCATCTGTGACGGTTCCTACTGCTGCACCTGCACCCGCACCTGCCGCAACCCCTGCACCTGCACCTGTTTCTGCCCCAACAACTGCTGCAGAAGGAACTAATGTTACTTCACCGATGCCGGGTAACATTCTTGATATTAAGGTAAATGTCGGTGACAAGGTGGCTGCTAATCAGGTAGTAGTTATATTAGAGGCTATGAAGATGGAAAATGATATTGTTACTCCGGCAGCAGGTACGGTTGCTTCAATCAATGTAACTAAGGGTCAGGCTGTTAATTCAGGTGATGTTCTTATTACAGTTGCTGAATAATCTCTTAGGAGGCATGGTATATGTTTAGTATGTTAGGTGATGCAATCCTTAACTTTTTTTCAAATTCAGGATTTGCACAGTTTTTTGTAGGTGATAATTATAAATTCCTTATAATGATTGCGGTTGCATTGTTTTTTATGTATCTTGCTATTGCAAAGAAGTTTGAGCCGCTTTTGTTATTGCCCATTTCATTTGGTATGTTGCTGGCAAATTTGCCAAACAGCGGTCTTATGAATGAGCCTGTTAAGGAATTAATAAATGTTATTGGTGTAGATACAACATCCGGAATGCCTTATCTTGCACAGGTAACCGGTGAAACTACTTCAAACGGCGGTTTGCTTTGGTATATTTTCCAAGGCGATGAGCTGGGGATATTCCCACCTCTTATATTTATGGGTGTAGGTGCTTTAACAGACTTTGGTCCTCTTATTGCAAACCCTAAGAGTTTGCTTCTTGGCGCTGCTGCCCAGTTTGGTATTTTTGCTGCATTTTTAGGTGCTCTTGCGTTGGGCTTTACGCCGCAGGAAGCTGCTTCTATTGGTATTATCGGCGGTGCTGATGGACCTACGGCAATTTTTACCACCACTCAGCTTGCACCTCACCTTTTATCGAGGGTAACAGTAGCTGCGTATTCATATATGGCTCTTATTCCTATTATTCAGCCACCTATTATGAAGGCTTTAACTACAAAAGAAGAAAGAGCAATAAAAATGGAGCAGTTAAGAACTGTATCACAGAAGGAAAAAATTCTTTTCCCAATTATTACATCTATGCTTGTAATTCTTATTTTACCTGATACTGCATCACTTATAGGTATGCTTATGTTAGGTAATCTTTTCAGAGAATCAGGAGTTACTCAAAAGCTTGCAACTCATGCATCTGAGGCTTTAATGTATTGTATAAGTATTTTTATTGGTATAAGCGTAGGTGCTACAACAAGGGCTGATCAGTTCTTACAGTTTGAAACTATCAAGATTTTGTTACTTGGTCTTGTTGCTTTTGCTTTTTCAACTGCGACCGGTGTGGTTTTCGGTAAGATTATGTGTAAGGTTACGGGTGGTAAGGTTAATCCTCTTATTGGTGCAGCCGGCGTATCTGCTGTTCCTATGGCAGCAAGAGTTGCCCAGAAGGTTGGTCAGGAGGAAAATCCTAACAACTACCTTCTTATGCACGCAATGGGTCCTAATGTTGCCGGTGTAATCGGTTCAGCTATTGCATCAGGTATTTTCTTATCACTTTACAGGTAAAAGGAGGTTTTTTTATGGCAAAGCCTATAAAGATTTGTGACTGTACATTAAGAGATGGTCAGCAGTCATTAATTGCTACAAGAATGAGAATAGAGGATATGCTTCCTGTCTTGGATAAAATGGATAAGGTAGGTTTTGGTGCCCTTGAAGTATGGGGAGGAGCAACCTTTGATTCATGTTTAAGATATTTAAAGGAAGATCCTTGGGAAAGACTTAGAAAGTTCCGTTCTGCTTTTAAGAATACTAAGTTACAGATGCTTTTAAGGGGTCAAAATATATTAGGCTACAGACATTATGCTGATGATGTTGTAGATGCATTTGTAAGAAAGAGTATTGAAAACGGTATTGATATTTTAAGAATATTTGACGCTCTTAATGATGCAAGAAATCTTGAAACAGCAGTTAAAGCTGTTAAAAAAGAAAACGGTGCTCATGCTCAGCTTGCTATAAGCTATACTCTAAGTGATGTTCATACTCTTGAGTATTATGTAAAGCTTGCAAAGAGATACAGAGATTTAGGCGCAGATTCAATTTGTATTAAGGATATGGCAGGTCTTTTATTACCACAGCCTGCTTATGATCTTGTTAAAGCTATAAAAGAGGAAGTTGACCTTCCTATAGAGGTACACAGTCATTATACAAGCGGTGTAGCTGCAATGACTTATATGAAAGCTATTGAGGCCGGTACCGATATTATTGATACTGATATGTCACCACTCAGTATGGGTACTGCACAGCCTGCTACAGAAGTTATGGTAGCGGCTTTAAAGGGTACAGAGTATGATACAGGTCTTGATGAAAACTTATTAAAGGAAATTTCTGATTACTTTAAACCAATCAGAGAAGAAGCTATTGAAAGTGGTCTTTTAAGTCCCAAAATGCTTGCGGTTGATATTGCAACTCTTCTTTATCAGGTTCCGGGCGGTATGCTTTCAAATCTTGTAAGCCAGTTAAAGGCTGCTAATGCAGAGGATAAATATGATGAGGTATTAAAGGAAATTCCTAAGGTAAGAGCTGATCTTGGATATCCTCCTCTTGTAACTCCATCAAGTCAGATCGTAGGTACTCAGGCCGTATTAAATGTTCTTATGGGTGAAAGATACAAGATGGTGCCTAAGGAAACAAAGGATATTGTAAGGGGTATGTATGGAAGAACTCCGGTGCCTATTTCTGAGGAAATACGAAAGAAAATTATTGGTGATGAAGAGCCTATTACCTGCAGACCTGCTGATAATATTGCTCCTGAGCTTGAAAAGATTGAAGCTGAAATGAGAGATTATAAGGAAAAGGAAGAGGATGTATTAAGCTATGCTCTCTTTCCTCAGCAGGCTTTGGACTTCTTTAAGTTCAGACAGGCTCAGAAGTTTGGTATTGACCCCAATTTAGCTGATGTTGACAATAAGGTTTATCCCGTTTAATATTTTATAAATTAACTGTCCCCTAATGTGGGACAGTTTTTTGTTTCAGTCATTTTTTGTATAAAAATTTACCAAAAAATATTAATTTTTTTTAAAAAATATATGGAAAATATATGAATGCTGTGTTATAATCAAAGTATAAAATAATACGGAGGTATATATAAAATGGGCATAACATTAAAATTAAACGGTATTAAAAATTTCGTAAGAGAAGATGAGCTTCCTAAGATTGAACCTGCTGTTAAAATGGCAAGTGACCTTTTATATTCAGGCAAGGGTGCCGGCAATGACTTTATTGGTTGGGTTAATCTTCCTTTTGATTATGACAAGGAAGAATTTGCAAGAATGAAAGCAGCAGCTAAGAAAATTCAGTCTAACAGTGAAGTTCTTGTAGTTATTGGTATAGGTGGATCTTATCTTGGTGGAAGAGCTGCTTTAGATTTTATTAACGGCAATAATTACAACAATAAAAAACACCCGGGTTTACCTGACATTTACTTTGTAGGCAACAGTATCAGTTCTGATTATTTGAGTGACATTATTGAAATGATTGGTGACAGAGATTTTTCTATTAACGTTATTTCAAAGTCAGGAACAACTACTGAGCCTGCTATTGCTTTTAGAATTTTCAAGAAGATGATTGAAGATAAGTACGGCAAAGAGGGTGCTAAGGAAAGAATTTTTGCTACAACTGACAAGGCGAGAGGTGCATTAAAGTCACTTGCTGATCAGGAAGGTTATGAAACCTTTGTAATTACTGATGATATTGGCGGAAGATTTTCTGTTTTAACTCCTGTTGGTATTTTGCTTATGGCTGCGGCAGGTATTGATGTTGATGCTGTAATGCAGGGTGCGGCAGATGCTGCTACACAGTATAAGAATGACGACCTTATGAATAATGATTGCTTAAAGTATGCAGCACTTAGAAATATTTTATATAGAAAGGGCAAGGGCATTGAAATTCTTGCTAACTATGAGCCGTCTCTTACTATGTTTGGTGAGTGGTACAAGCAGCTTTATGCTGAGTCCGAGGGTAAGGATCAGAAGGGTATTTTCCCTGTAAGTGCTAATTTTTCAACTGATTTACATTCTATAGGTCAGTTTATACAAGATGGTTCAAGGAATTTATTTGAAACGGTTTTATGGGTCAATAAGGCTAAAAAAGATATAATTATTGAGGCTGATTCTGAAAATCTTGACGGTCTTAACTTCCTTGCTGACAAGAGTATTCAGTATGTTAATTCAAAGGCTTATGGCGGTACATTCTTAGCTCATGTTGACGGTGGTGTGCCAACTATGGTTATTGAAATTGAAAAGGCTGACGCTTATCACTTTGGTCAGTTGGTTTACTTCTTTGAAAAGGCTCTTGCTATCAGCGGTTATCTTTTAGGTGTTAATCCGTTTGATCAGCCTGGTGTTGAAGCTTATAAGAAGAATATGTTTGCACTTTTGGGCAAGCCGGGATATGAGGAGCAGAAGGCTGAGCTTGAGGCAAGATTACAGTAGTTAGAACTTATTAAGGTGCTTTAAAATTTTCTGTGTATTCAACAGCTTATGAAAAATAATGCAACAGAGATATTTTCCACGGTATTCGACAACTGAAATGTCGAATACCGTATTTTAAGTTTTGGAAAAATTTTCTGCAAGAATATTTTCCTCCGTAACAGGCAAGAATGTTTATGCTTTTACATATAAACAGGATAGAGAAATGCGGAGGTGCAATTCCGACGGTTTATGTGGTTTGAATGAAACATTTCGTGAAAACTAAAGCGATAATTCCTTGGGATTGGAGATTGTTTCAAATTTTGTGTAATCTCAATAAACCGACATATTATTTCAGGTATGCAAACATTCTTTACCGTTAGATCATTGAATGTTATAGAAAAGTCTATTACAGAAAATAAGATTTATAATATGTTTGAAGTATACGATAAAATAAGAAATAGCAAAAATATTGCTTTTGAAGTTAAAAATGAATCAAATATAACATTTTTTATACTTTACACAAGAGTTAAGAAAATTGATTGTTGTAACTAAAGTTATTATGAATTTATTTTCATTCTATAACTCCAATTTCCAAGTTCTACACCGTTTTCTAATAGTATGGAATTATCAAATTCTTCAAATCCATTTTTGATATAAAAAGAACGATTGCGTTCTGAATTCGTATTAAAAGTCAATAATCCACCGCCAAATTTAGAAATATATGGAATAACGCAATGATGAAGCATTTTGCTACCAATTCCATTCCCTTTATATTTACCGGAAACAGCTAATAAGACTAAATGCCATTTAGGATTTGATAATGTATGGCACGCTTTATCGGAAGTTTCACACATTTTTATAAATGCTTCAACATTATGAAGTCCACCGGCAGCTATAAGTTTAGAATTTTCCGGGTGCGAGAAATCTACAATGTCAATTTCTTTATCATCAGGTGCTTTTAATACAGCAATCCCCACAATCGCATTTTCATCTTCTGCAATTAAGACAGTTCCATTTTCAAATGAATTATCAATCCATATTTTCATCATTATTTCGAAAAAATTTCTTTGATTATTACCCTTATACACTTTAAAGAATGGATAATTTTTGAAAGCGTCTTTTAATATTTCGTAACATTGTTCAGTATCGTGTTTATTTGCTTTTCTATAAATCAATTTTTTCCTCCTGTAAACTATCAGTTCCCATAACAGAATAGACTTTCTGCTCCAATTCATATAATGGAGTTAGGATTTCCTTTGAATAGATTTCCCCTTTTTCAGTAAACGCTATTTTCTTTTCGTTCTTATTAGATTTGCTCTTGATAAGAACGACATAATCATTATCTTTAAGGAAGCGTATTACATTATTTGCAGTTTGTTTTTGCATACCTTCAAATTTGCATATTTCTTTTTGCGTTAATGTACCTTTTTATCTATTGCATTCAAACAAGCATTTGATAATAATTGATATTTTGGCTTATTGCCCATTTGTTAAATAGTGTATTGTATTGGCTCCATACAGACCATATATCATGTATGTAATTTTCAAACTCGTACATTTCACTCTCTCTTTTTAAATAGTATATATGTGTGCTATTATAGTCTAAATCAAGCAATATGTCAATATCTCTCAAGCAAAAGCCGCTTGTACCAGTGTGTATGAATTATGTAAATTAGGGGATAGCTATCGTTATATACTCTTTAATATAATTTACCTTTGCATTAGCAAATCATATATGTTATAATATAGCTTGTTCCAAGCAAACGGGAGATTGTTCACAATTTACGGTGAAATATTAAAGTGTTGATTTATAGGTTGATTGACAGTTATTTGACGGAGGATATACAGGTGGAGAGGAATACTGATATTTCTGCTGAAGAATTAAAAAGACAGCAGGAATTTATGGAAAAAATAAAAGATATAAATGAAGAATTTTACAACAAAACAGGCAGAAGAAAGAAAATGCATATTACTACATTTGGGTGCCAAATGAATGCTCATGATTCAGAAAAGCTTTTAGGTATGCTGAAAAATATGGGTTATGATGAAACAGCCGAAGAAAAGGATGCAGATTTTATTATCTACAATACCTGTTGTGTAAGGGAAAATGCTGAAAATAAGGTTTATGGCAATTTAGGCTATTTAAAGCATCAGAAAAGGCAAAATCCTGAAATGAAAATTGCACTTTGCGGTTGTATGATGCAGCAGGATGTGGTTTTACAGACAATTAAGGAAAAGTATAAGCACGTTGATATTGTATTTGGTACATTTAATTTGTACAAGTTGGCTGAATTAATGTACATAAATATAGAAACTAATGCCCCTGTATTTGATATTTGGAAGGAGCACGGTGAAATTGTTGAGGACTTACCTACTATAAGACATTTCAAGTATAAGGCAAGTGTAAATATTATGTTTGGCTGTAATAATTTCTGTTCTTACTGTATAGTTCCTTATGTAAGAGGCAGGGAAAGAAGCCGCTGCCCTCAGGATATTATTAATGAGATTAAGGCTCTTGCTGCAGACGGTGTAAAGGAAATTACCCTTTTAGGTCAGAATGTAAACAGTTATGGCAAGGGACTTGATGAGGAAATTACATTTGCAAAGCTTCTTAGAATGGTTAATGAAATAGACGGAATTGAAAGAATAAGATTTATGACTTCTCACCCTAAGGATTTAAGTGACGAGCTTATTTATGCAATGAGGGACTGTGAAAAGGTGTGCAATCACATTCACTTACCTTTTCAGGCAGGCAACAATGATATTTTAAAGAAAATGAACAGACGATATACTAAGGAGCATTATCTTGGTCTTGTTGAAAAAATAAGAAGAGAAATTCCTGATATTGCATTGACTACAGACATTATTGTTGGATTTCCGGGGGAAACAGCAGAACAGGTTGACGATACTATTGACGTAATTAAAAAGGCTAAATTTAATGGTGCATTTACATTTATTTATTCAAAGAGAACAGGCACACCTGCTGCAATTATGGAAAATCAGGTTCCTGAAAAAGAGGCAAAGGCTAACTTTAACAGAGTTTTAGAGGCTCTTAATCCTATTATATATGATTTAAACTGTGCTAAGGTTGGCAAGGTTTACAAGGTTATGGCTGATGATGTAAGTTCGAATGATGAAAGCTATATTACAGGTAGACTTGAGGATAATTCTCTTGTTCACTTTAAGGGTGATAAGTCTATGATAGGCGATATTTTCGATGTTAAGATTATTGACTGTAAAACATTCTATTTAATTGGGGAAAGAGTATAATTATGTTTGTTATAGACAGAATTGAAGAGGGAATAGCTGTTATACTTGATGGTGAAAATAATCAGCTTAAAATTAACAGCAGTGAAATTTTGGGTAATGTCAAAGAAGGTGCGGTTGTTTTGTGTAAGGATAACAAATGGACTGTTGACGAGGAAGAAACTCAAAAACGAACCGAAAAAATGAGAGCAAGACTTAACAGACTTTTTAACAAATAATATAAACAAGCACTTCAACAGACTTTGATTAACTGATGAGGTGCTTTTTTTATAATAAAACACTTGCTAATTAACTACAAAGATGATAAAATGAAAGTGAACACTTGCATAGAGGTGAAATTATGGATGAAACAAGTCAGAGGATAATTGATGCAGCTATGTCCTTAGTCCGTGACAGAGGATTTGTAGCTACTACAACTAAAGATATAGCTAAAGAAGCGGGAGTAAATGAATGTACCTTATTCCGCAAATTTAAAAGTAAAAAAGATATTGTTTTAAGCGGAATAGAGCAGGAAAAATGGAGAGCTAATATCACCACAGAGGTTTTCAGCAATGTAAAATGGGATTTACAGTCTGATTTGGAAATGTTTATGAAAGCCTATATGAACAGAGTAACATCAGAGTTTGTAAATTTGTCTATTGGGTTAAGAGCTCCCCAGATATATGATGAAACAGCAACTCTTATTATGAAAATACCACAGGCATTTGTTTCATCAATGACAGATTATTTTAATAAAATGGAAGAAATGGAGAAAGTTCCTCATTTGGATTTTGAATGTCTTACAATGACAATTTTTTCGTCAACATTCGGTTATACCTTTTTAAAGGCGTCCTTTGAGGATAAGCTGACATCTGTGGAGCAAGAGGAATATATTAAAAAAAGTGCAGAGCTGTTTTCAAAAGGAATATTAAACTTATAAATGTACTGTCTGTAAAAGGGCAGTACAAAAAAATACATATTATGCAAGTAATTACTTGCATTGAAGGGAGGATATAATTATGAAAATAACCGGTGCTCAATTATTTGTAAAAGCTTTAAAAGAAGAAGGCGTTGATGTATTATTTGCATATCCGGGAGGTCAGGTAATAGATTTGTTTGATGCTCTTTATGATGACAGAGATATTAATGTTGTTTTGCCAAGGCATGAGCAGGGATTGGTACATGCTGCTGATGGCTACGCACGTTCCACAGGCAGGGTAGGAGTATGCCTTGTTACAAGTGGTCCGGGAGCAACTAATCTTATTACGGGTATTGCTACTGCTAATTATGACAGTGTTCCATTAGTATGCTTTACAGGTCAGGTGCCCAGAAATCTTATTGGAAATGATGCCTTTCAGGAGGTAGATATTGTAGGCATTACCAGAAGCATCTGCAAATATGCTGTAACTGTAAGAAAGAGAGAAAAACTGGCAGAAACCATAAAAAAGGCTTTTTATATTGCAAAAACAGGAAAGCCTGGTGTAGTTGTAGTTGATTTGCCAAAGGACATTCAGCGTGAATTGGGAGATGATTTTTATCTGAAGGAAATAAGTATAAGAGGTTATAAGCCTGTAACTGATGTACATATTAGTCAGATTAAAAGGGCTGTGGAAATTTTAAATAATGCAAATAAGCCTGTATTCCTTATTGGCGGAGGGGTAAATATTGCAAATGCCAATGAAGAAATGATAAAACTTGCAGAAATAACAGGTGTTCCTGTTGTTACAACAATTATGGGAAAAGGAGCAATACCGACTAATCATCCTTTGTATGTAGGCAATATTGGTATACATGGAAGCTTTGCTGCAAATAATGCCATAAGTCAGTGTGATGTTTTGTTTTCTATAGGAACAAGATTTAATGACAGAATTACAGGCAAAATTGAAGAGCTTGTACCAAATGCAACTATAATTCATATTGATATTGATGCTGTTTCAATTTCAAGAAATGTTGCAGTTGATGTTCCTATTGTTGCTGATGCCAAAAAAGCTTTATGTACTTTGCTTAAAAAAGCTGTTCCTTTAAACATAAATGAGTGGAGAGAAAAAATTAATGAGTGGAAAGAGAAATATCCGATTAGTATGAAATGTGAAGGTATTACACCTGAAAGGATTATTAAATCTATTAATAGTGTATTTAAAGAAGCAATTATTACTACTGATGTAGGACAAAATCAACTTTGGACAACACAGTTTTTAGAAATTGATGTAAACAAGAAGCTATTGACATCAGGCGGTTTAGGTACGATGGGCTATGGTTTTCCTGCTGCAATAGGAGCAAAAATCGGCAATCCTGATAAATATGTAATTTGTATTTCAGGTGACGGCGGTATGCAAATGAATATTCAGGAAATGGCAACAGCGATTGTATATGAACTACCTGTTATAATTTGTATATTAAATAATGGATATTTAGGCAATGTAAGACAGTGGCAGGAAATGTTTTATAATAAACGATATTCAAGTACCTGTTTGAGATGGAGAAAAGAATGTATTAATAGCTGCGGTGATATAAATAAACAATGTCCTGAGTATACACCTGATTTTATTAAATTAGCAGAAAGCTATGGTGCTAGGGGTATAAGAGTTACAAAAGCAGAAGACATAGAATGGGCTTTATCAGAGGCTAAGAAAAGCAGAAAAGTTCCTACAGTTATTGAATTTATTATTGACAGAGAATGTAATGTTATGCCAATAGTACCGCCGGGAAATTCTTTAAAGGATATGATTTTGGAGGAGGTATAAATATATGAAAAAAAGGTGGATATGTTTGTTTGTAGAAAATGAAATAGGTGTTCTGGCACGAATTTCAGGATTGTTTTCAGGTAGGTCCTATAATCTTGACAGCTTAACTGTAGGTGTAACTGAAGATGAAACAGTTTCCCGAATGACAATTAGCTTAACAAGTGATGATAAAACATTTGAGCAAATCAAAAAGCAATTAAACAGAAGTGTTGAGGTTATAAAGGTAATAGATTATACGGATATACCTATTTTTATTAAAGAAATTTTATTTGTAAGGATTAGTAAATGCTCTGACGATGATAGAAAGGAGATATTTAGAATTTCAGAGGATTTTACCTGTGAGGTAATTGAATGTAATTCAAATGCTGTGCTTTTGGAGTGTAGTCAGGCAGAGAGTGAAAATAATGAACTTATTGATTTGTTAAAGAACAGATTTATTAGACGGGTGGAAATTGTAAGGGGAGGAAGTGTTGCAATAGAAAAAGTTATAAATTAATGTTTAATCCGCTTTAATAAAGTAAGCAAATTTATATTTATTTTTCCAGAAAAGTAACAAAAGCAAGGGATGTTTCTTATCACTTTTACTCCGCAAAATCCAGTCTTTGGTTGTCAAATATCTTTTTGTGCAAAAATTCGTCCCTTAAACCTCTATAGCCCTTTGCACTGTTTATTTGTAGGCGGATTTAACTATATGAGTGTAAAGGGTTGATAGCACTCACAACGCCGATTTAATCGGCTGTGAGAGGTGGTGAATTAAAGTAACTTATAAACAAATCTTTGCAGCTGCATTCGTGGCGTAGCGAAGGCTGGCACTCCTTTGTGCCAGATAATTAAATAAAAAATAGCTATCAGGCACAAAGGTTGTTAGGGGATGTGTCGAATCGAAATGCCCCACGTCTTTGGTACTTTCTTTAAGAAAGTACATATTTTTTTACCTCTTTTTTTTACATCTTTTCTAAAAGAGATTATGTTACTACTTAGTAAGATAAACACAAATTTATCTTTAATCCTTATATTTAATATATTGCAGTGTTTCCATTTTTAATACAATCATAGTATGCAGCTTTTGTTATTCTTATATAGGGCAGTGTAAATATTCCGCCAATACCAAGAGTAAAAATTGTTAAAAGTTCATACATAAAAAATGAATGTTTAAGCATAACATAATCCATTTTATAGCCATTCATTATTCTGATACTTTCTCTAATGGCATAGTTTGAGCCTAAATTCATATTATCTCTGTAGCAGAATGGTGCCATTATTACTCCATAATTACAAGTAGCCATATATAGAAAGGATTTCAACCCAATAACAATAAGTGGTATTGTGTGCTTAAATGCAGTTTTAAATTCTCCTAAATTTTCATTTCCTCTTGCAGCAGACAATGACCACCAGCTATAACCTGTATTCAATATATAGAAACATATATAGCTTATGCAAAATTCTATAATTGCAGCGATATTAAAATTAAGCAGTAACAACGCAAAAAAAACAATAAACATTATTATCAGCAAAACATAAAGCAAAGCAGTTATTATATAAGAGTGCTTTTTACAATACTCAAAACTTTCCTTTGCATTTTTATTAATATATACTTTGGTCATAAAATCCCTCCTTATATTAAATTTTAATTCCACAAGCATATATTGTCAACAAAAATAATACTCTCAAAAATATTTATAATTGAAAAATTAATCCTTTTATGTTACAATATATATTGATATGTTATTTTTAAAAATAAAAGAGAAACGAGGATAATAAAATGGAAAATTCAGTTTATGATAAGGCAAGAGAGCTTGCTTATGCAGTTTTATCAACTGATGAGGGCAAGAGAGTGGCTGAAACAAGATATATATTTGACAACAACGAGGAAGCAAGACAGCAGCTTTTAGATTATAATACCTACAGAGAGGCTGTAAATATGAGAGTTCAGGAGGGTACTATCTCTCAGGAGGAAATGAAGGCAGAGGGCAGCAAGCTTTCAGAAATGGTTTCTCAATTAAAGAAAAATCCTATAATAAATGATATGGTTCAGGCTGAAAGTGAGCTTAATGCTGTAATTAACAGAGTTATGACAATATTCCAGTCTACTATAACCGGTGAATGTGAAGATGAAGAGTGTGGATGTACAGGAAGCTGCAGCAGCTGCGGTGGTTGTCACTAATAAGAGGAAGTGTGATTTATGGCTAAGCTGACACCTATGATGGAGCAGTATATGCAGATTAAAGAAGAATATAAATATTGTCTGCTCTTTTATAGATTAGGCGATTTTTATGAATTATTTTATGATGATGCTGTTATTGCTTCAAAGGAACTTGAACTTACTTTAACAGGTAAAAATTGTGGACAGGAGGAAAGGGCACCTATGTGTGGTGTTCCTTTTCATTCTGCTGACGGATATATTGCAAAGCTTGTGGAAAAGGGATATAAGGTTGCTATATGTGAACAGACTGAGGATCCTAAAAAGGCTGTAGGTATAGTAAAAAGAGAGGTTATAAGGATTGTAACTCCCGGCACTGTACTTGATACAAATGTTCTTGATGAGAGTAAAAATAACTATATAATGTGCATATATAAAAATTCAGATGGTTATGGAGTTGCAAGCTGTGATGTTTCTACAGGTGAATTTCAGGTTACAGCTATTCCAAGTGATTTGGATAACAAGGTTATTGATGAAATTGCACGTTTTAATCCTTCTGAAATTATATGTAACAAAGAGGTTGAAATAGGAGAACAGGTATCAAGAGTATTTGATATTAAGCTTAATGAATATAATCAGTGGGCATTTGACTATCAAAATGCGAATATTTGTCTTTGTAATCATTTTAAAACTCTTAATCTTGCCGGATTTGGTCTTGAAAATGACAGACCCTGTGTATGTGCGGCAGGGGCATTGCTTGAATATCTCGTTGAAACTCAAAAAAATAATTTGACACATATTTCATCAATTAAAAAGTATGTGTCAAACAAATATATGGTACTTGATATGAGTTCAAGAAGAAATCTGGAGCTTACACAAACTATAAGAGATAAGTCTAAAAAAGGCTCTCTTCTTTGGGTTCTTGACAAAACTAAGACTGCTATGGGCGCAAGACTTTTGAGAAAATGGCTTGAGCAGCCTTTAATTGATGTTGATGAAATCGATAAACGACTTGATGCTGTGGAAGCATTTAAGAACAGTCCCTTTGAAAGAGAGGATTTAAAGGAAATGCTTAATACAATATTTGATATTGAGCGTTTAATGAGTAAGGTTATTTATGCTACAGCTAATGCCAAGGACTTGGTTGCTCTTAAAAATTCTTTTGCTTATTTACCGCAGATTAAAGAAAATTTGAAGGGTTATGATTCTGAATATATTAAAGAAATTTACGAAGGTTTTGACTGCCTTGAGGATATATATGAGCTTATAAATGAAAGTATAGCTGAGGATCCGCCTTTTAGTGTAAGAGAAGGTGGAATGATTAAAAAGGGATACAATGATGAGGTTGATAAGCTGAGAAGTGCCAAGGATGAGGGGTCCGGCTGGCTTACGGCTCTTGAAGCAAAGGAGAAGGAAGAAACAGGTATTCCTAAGCTTAGAATAAAGTATAACAGAGTATTTGGCTATTATATTGAGGTGACAAATTCATATAAAAATCAAGTGCCTGACAGATACATAAGAAAGCAGACTCTTACTAATGCTGAAAGATATATAACACCTGAGCTCAAGGAAATAGAAGATACTATTTTAGGTGCCGATGAAAAGGTTATAGCTCTTGAATATGACCTTTTCAGTGATATAAGAAACAGGATCGCACAGAAGGTAGAAAGAATACAGTCTACTGCCAAGGCTTTATCTACTGTTGATGTGCTTCAATCCTTAGGTGATGTTGCTGACAAGAATAATTATGTTAAGCCTTATGTAAATAACGATGGAATTATTGATATAAAGGCAGGCAGACATCCTGTTGTTGAAAAGGTAAGCAAGGAAGCATTTATACCTAATGATACTTATCTTGACAGTGAGAATGCTCTTGCTATAATTACAGGTCCTAATATGGCGGGTAAATCTACATATATGCGACAGACTGCACTTCTTGTGCTTATGGCTCAGATTGGCAGCTTTATTCCTGCCGAAAGTGCTGAAATTGGAATTACGGACAGAATATTTACAAGAGTTGGTGCGTCTGATGACCTTGCTACGGGGCAGTCTACATTTATGGTGGAAATGGTTGAGGTTGCTAATATATTAAATAATGCAACTAAGAACAGTTTGCTTATACTGGATGAAATAGGAAGAGGTACGTCAACCTTTGACGGTTTAAGTATAGCATGGGCAGTGCTTGAATACATTGCAAATAAAATTGGTGCAAGAACATTATTTGCTACACATTATCACGAACTTACCGAGCTTGAAGGTAAGGTTAAAGGTGTTAAAAACTATTGTGTAAGTGTAAAGGAACAGGGAGAGGATGTTATTTTCCTGAGAAAGATTGTTGAGGGTAGTGCCGACAGAAGCTATGGTGTACACGTTGCCAGGCTTGCAGGTGTTCCTAACAGTGTCCTTAAAAGGGCTGACTCCATACTCAAATTACTTGCAGATGATGATAAAACCGTAAGTATAGATACAGATTATGACTTCAGTTATGATGACAAACCTATGCAGAGAAAGGTTATAATTTTAAATGAAATTACAGCTGAATTTGATGATATGGATTTAAATAATATTACACCTTTTGAGGCAATGAAAAAGTTATATGATATCAAGGAAAAACTAAGTAATTTAGAGTAACATAAGATGTTTTAAATCAGTTAGAGTTTGAAGAATTGAGGTAAATAAATGAGTGATATTCGTTTACTTGATAACAATCTTATTAATAAGATTGCAGCAGGTGAGGTAGTTGAAAGACCTTCCTCTGTTGTTAAAGAATTAATGGAAAATTCAATAGATGCCGGTGCTACATCTATTACTGTTGAGGTTAAAGAAGGCGGTATTGGCTTAATTAAAATAACAGACAATGGTAAGGGAATTCCTAAGGAAGAACTGAAAACTGCCTTTTTGCGCCATGCTACAAGTAAGCTGAGAACGCTTGAGGACTTAGAAGATATTCTTACACTGGGATTCAGGGGTGAGGCTCTTTCAAGTATTGCTTCTGTTGCCCAGGTTGAAATGATTACTAAAACTAAAGACAGTGATATTGGTAACCGAATTGTTATAAATGGTGGTGTGGTAGAAAGAGAAGAGGAGGCTGCGGCTAATGACGGCACAGTTTTCATAATGAAAAATCTTTTCTATAATACTCCTGCCAGAAGGAAGTTTTTGAAAAAAGCTGCTACTGAGGGAGGCTATGTGTCTGAGGTGGTAAATCGAATTGCACTGGGTCATCCTGAGATTGCCATTAAGTATATTAATAACGGCAATACTCTTATGCAGACAAATGGAAATGGTGATATTAAATCAGCTGTATTATATATTTATGGCAGACAAATGGCATCACAGATGCTTAATGTAAGCTATAGCAAAGAGGGATTTATTGTTGAAGGACTTGCTGCCAAACCTGAATTTTCAAGAGGTAACAGAAATTATGAAAATTTCTTTATTAACGGAAGATATATAAGAAGCGGTGTAGTGCAGAATGCTATTGAGGACGCTTATAAGGGAAAGCTTATGGTAGGAAAGTTTCCTGTGTTTGCACTTAATTTAAAAGTGCCTGCCAATACTGTTGATGTTAATGTTCACCCGACAAAACTTGAAGTGAGATTTTCTGATGAAAATTTAATATATGATATTATGTATAATGCCGTAACAAAGGCATTGAAGAATGCTGAACTTATACCAAGTGTAACATGGGATAAACCTAAAAAGATTAAGTCAGATAATGTTCAGTCTACTATTGAGGATATTAAGCCTGAAATTGGTATTAAACCGGAAAAAGATTTCAAATATGATGATAAGGCTATAAGTACCGGCTTTAAAGTTTCTGAGAATATACCTAAGGAAAAGGATGAAAGTAAAAATCCTGTTTTAAGTGCTATGAGCAAGCTTTATACTGAGGAAAGTATAAATACAGTGTATGAGGCAGAAACTAATGCTGAGGTGAAAGCTGAAGCTATGGAAATTAAAAATCCGATAATTAGTAATGAGGTTAAGAATGAAGAAATAAGAAAACCTTTCTTTAATAATTACAGAATAATTGGTCAGATTTTTGCCACCTATTGGATTGTTGAACAAAACAACTGTATGTATCTTATAGACCAACATGCGGCACATGAAAGAGCCTTATATGAGGATTTCATTGAAAAATTTAAAAGTTCGCAAATTTCAAGTCAGCAGCTTTTACAGCCTATAGCAGTTAATTTAAGTGACAGTGAAAAGGTTGTTGTTGAAGAAAATATGGAGCTTCTTGAAAGCTTTGGCTTTGAAATTGAGGAATTTGGAGCAAGAACGTATGCTATAAGAGCTGTACCTTATGTTTTAATTCACCAAGTAATGTCAGCTTTTTTATGGATATTATAGATGCTCTTGCAGACAAGAATTTAAAGAGTATATATGATACAAAGGAGGATGCTATTGCTATGATGAGCTGCAAGGCTGCGGTTAAAGGTAATGACAGACTAAGCTATAGCGAGGCACAGGAGCTTATACAAAAACTGTTGAAGCTCGAAAATCCTTTTACCTGCCCTCATGGCAGACCTACAATAATTGAAATGACAAGATATGAGCTTGAAAAGAAATTCAAGCGTATTCAGGATTAATTTGTGCTTATTGGAGGAAATTATATGGATACTATTATATATTTTATTATCAATGCCGTATCAATAATTATAGTTACAACTCTATTTGAGTATATAAAGGCTCTTACATCAACTGTTCAGGGGGATACTGTGCCTAAAAGTCAGGGTAAGCTGACACTTAATCCTGCTAAGTTTTTTGAGCCTATAGGTTTTATTCTGTTCCTGTTTACAGGTTACGGATGGGCAAATCCTGTTGAAACATCAAGCAAAAATTATAAGAACAGAAAAAGGGGAATATTAATAACACATATAACACCAATTGTTTTATTTGTTATATTAGCTGTTGTAATTAAAGTTGGCAAGAGTATATTGATATTCAGCCGCTTTGGCAATTATTATTTAAGGTTTGCTTTAGAAGTGATGTCAAGAAACCTTGCTGCCGTAGCTGTATTTAATATTATCCCCGTATATCCTATGGCAGGCAGCCGGATTTTAAGATGTATTTTAAGACCAAATCAGGTTGTTAAGTATGGTCAATATGAAAAGCCTTTACAAATTCTTTTAGTATTTTTACTTATACTTAGAGTTATAACACCTGTTCTTGATGCTGTTGTTGAAATTATTATTTAAAGGTAGGTTTGGTTATGAATATGGATATGGAAATTAAGCTTGAAAAATTTGAAGGTCCAATGGATCTTTTATATAGCTTAATTGTTAAAAATAAAATAGATATTTATGATATTCCAATTGCTTTAATAACCGAGCAGTATCTTGAATATATTAATGCCATGGGCAAGTATAATATGGAAAATATTAGTGAATTTCTTATTATGGCAGCTACTTTAATTGAAATTAAATCAAGACTTCTTTTGCCTAAAGAGGTGGATGAAAATGATGAAGAAATTGACCCGAGAGAAGAGCTTGTTCAAAGACTTATTGAATATAAAAAATTTAAGGGGATTGCTGAGGAATTTAATGTTAAGCAGAAAAGTGCCGGATATTCTTATTATAAGGAAAGTGACAGGGAGTTAATCAAGCAGATAAGAAAAGATGTACCAAAGGAAATATCAGATATATTAAACGGTGCAACTGGAGAAATGCTTTTTAAAGCATTTCAGGAGGTTTTAAGACGCCAGGAGCTAAAGACGGATAAAATAAGAAGCGGATTTAATTCAGTTAAGAGAGATGAATTCACCCTTGAAGAAAAGCTTGAACAAATTACAGGTTTAATAGGCAAAAGAAGCCGTTTCAGCTTTTTTAGAATTTTCAAAAGTACAAGCAGTAAAAACGAAATTGTTACTACATTTCTTGCAATGCTGCAGCTTATTAAGGAAAAGAAAATTAAAATTATTCAGGAAAATATATTTGACGATATTACAATTACTGCATATGAGGAGGCTTGCTAAATATGACTATACAGGAACTTGAATCGGTTGTAGAGGCTATATTGTTTGCTTCCGGCGAAGTGGTAAGTGTTAAAAATATTTCTTATGCTACGGAGCAGGATGAAAAAACTGTTAAGTCGGTTATAAGTAATCTTGCTGATAAGTATACATATGACAAAAGAGGTATAAGAATAATACAAGTTGGAGAAGGTTTTCAGATGTGTACCAATGCTGAATGCTTTGATTACATAAAAAAGCTTTATCAGGCACCTGTGAGAAAAACTCTTTCTACTACACTTCTTGAAACTCTTGCCATTATTGCATACAAGCAGCCTGTTACAAAAGGGCAGATTGAGGATATAAGGGGTGTAAGTGCTGACCATGCCGTAAACAGACTTGTTGAATATGGGCTTGTTGAAGAGGTAGGCAGACTTGATGCTCCCGGCAAGCCAATATTATTTGGTACAACTGATGAATTTTTAAGATACTTTGGTTTTAGTACTCTAGAAAATCTGCCTGTGACTGATACGGATATGGAACAGCTTAGAATTGAGGCTGAGGCTGAGGTTGGTGCCATAACTGACGGGAAGTAAATAAATATAATATAGGGAAAGAAATAATAATGTCCTTTTGGGGTTGCAGAAAAATAAATTTAAATTTAGGAGGTAAACAGAATGATTACCATTAGTCAATTTGAAGACAAATATACGCAAGATGTTATCGATTTGGTTTTACATTTTCAAAATGACGGGACAAGACCTATTGTTACTGTAAACGACCAACCGGATTTACTCAATATAACTTATGAATATATAGATAAAGGCGGGAATTTCTGGATTGCAAAGGATAATAAAAAGTTGATAGGTTCAATTGGAATTATGCCTTATAGTAATGAAATTGCTGTATTAAAGAAATTTTTTGTGTATGAAGATTATCAAGGTGAGCCGTATCATATTGGCAGAAAACTATATGCTCATTTATTGTCCTTTGCAAAGGAGAAGAAATTTGAAACAATACTTTTAGATACACCATATAATACTGTAAGAGCACATAAATTCTATAAAAAAGCCGGATTTAAAAAGGTGGTAGAAGATATGCTGCCAATTAAATTTAGTCATCCGTATAAAGATTGCGATTTCTTTTTGCTTGAGTTATAAATTCAAATTTGTCGGGGTTGATTAAATTACTTCTATATAAAGTATAGAAATTATTTAAAATAAATAACTAAAAACATTTGACATTAATTTAAATTTGGTATACTATGTATTTAGTATTATAAAAACGGAGGTACTTACATAATGTATGATTTTGATGAAATTAAGGCAATAGACCCTGCTGTAGCAGAAGCTATTGACGGTGAGCTTACAAGACAGAGAAACAACATTGAGCTTATTGCATCAGAGAACTTTGTTTCTAAGGCTGTTATGGCAGCAATGGGTTCTCCTTTGACAAACAAGTATGCTGAAGGTTATCCAGGAAAGAGATACTATGGCGGCTGCTTTAAGGTTGATATTGTTGAAGATTTAGCAAGAGAGAGAGCATGCAAGCTTTTTGGTGCAGAGCATGCCAATGTTCAGCCTCACTCCGGTGCACAGGCTAATATGGCTGTTTTCTTTGCGGTTTTAAAGCCGGGAGATACCGTACTTGGTATGAATCTTGCCCATGGCGGTCACTTAACTCATGGTTCACCTGTTAATATGAGCGGTAAGCAGTACAATATTATTCCTTACGGTGTTAAGGAATCAGACGGCACCATTGATTATGAGGAAGTAAGAAGATTAGCTGTTGAGCATAAGCCAAAGTTAATTATTGCAGGTGCAAGTGCTTATTCAAGAGTAATTGACTTTAAGTTCTTCAGTGATGTAGCTAAGGAAGTTGGTGCTTACCTTATGGTAGATATGGCACATATTGCAGGTCTTGTAGCAGCAGGCTTACATCCAAGTCCTGTTCCTTATGCTGACTTTGTTACAACAACTACTCACAAGACTTTAAGAGGTCCAAGGGGTGGTTTAATTCTTTGTAAGGAAGAGCATGCCAAGATTATCGACAAGTCTGTTTTCCCAGGTATTCAGGGTGGTCCTTTAATGCATGTTATTGCTGCAAAGGCTGTTTGCTTAGGCGAGGCTTTAAAGCCTGAATTTAAGGAATATGCTAAGCAGGTTATTGCTAATGCTAAGGTACTTAGTGAAAGACTTGTTGAAAATGGATTTAATATTGTATCAGGCGGTACTGATAATCATCTTATGCTTGTTGATTTAAGACCAATGCACATTACAGGTAAGGAATTAGAGCATAATCTTGATGAGGTTGGTGTAACCTGCAACAAGAATGCTATACCATTTGATCCTGAAAAGCCGGGTATTGCAAGCGGTATCAGACTTGGTACTCCTGCCGTAACTTCAAGAGGTATGGTTGAAGAAGATATGGTTGAAATTGCAGATATTATTACTCTTGTTGCAAAGGACTTTGAGGGCAATAAGGCAGAGGCTGCTGAAAGAGTTAAGAAGCTTGTTGCCAAATATCCTTTATACTAATTTACTAAAAATTGGTTAAAATATATGTGAAAATATAACAAAAAAAGGAGCTGTTTTAAATAAATAGTTCCTTTTTTTGCTTTCTTGTGGTATATTTAACTTATGAAATTAAGCACTGATTAATTAATATTTAATAGCTTTGTATGATATTTCACTGCTGTGTCAAAACCTCTTGTTCAGCACTTTCAGTTACGCTGAAAGCCAGTCCTTTGAATGGCCCGACAAGTTTTTTTGTGTAATAAAGGTATTTAGACTGTGTCTGATAGTTTTTTCTTGCGTTGAAGAATATCATCTTAAATCTATATAATCTGAATTAATCAGTGTTTTCAAAAATTCACAATGAGGAGTGATTGATATGAAAAGAATTATGGCACTTATTATATGTATGGCATTTATATTAAGCTGTTCAGGTTGCAGTGAAGTTGAAATTGAACATTTTGACAAGTCAACTTATGGCAGTATGGAGGGTTTGTCTGAATTTGATGAAACTGTATCCATTACTATTAATCCTGAAATAATGGCAAATGCTGTTATGGCTATTCAGGATAAAATGTCTCTTTTATATGAAGATGAAAATGACGAAGATGCATATGCACCGGAGTCGGAAGGCTATGTATCTCCCGAAGATGATAATGCTGAAGAATTTATGAATGAATTTCTTTTAGCTATAAGGGCAGCTCTTGATGAAAACAAAATGTTTAGTTATAGGGTTAGTGCTAAAGGGGGATTGGATGCTGACAACAATATTGCTGACGAAAATTTAAGCATAAGCTTTAGCAATATTACCCTTGACTGCGGCAGCTGTTATATGAGAGGGGAAAAAATGTATATTGATAAAAAACTGTTTTATACCCTTGGTTCAATAAGCTATATGAATGATTTTGAAACACTTGGTAAATATTACAACGCTCTTGATGATATGTTTGGCGATACAAAGTATGTTGTTTTTGATTATAGTCAGGCTTATGGCGGCATTGACAACAGTAATTTTGCACTTTCTATAGCGGACAGTACTAATATTTTACAGAAGGCACAGCTTGAATATTATGAGCAGGCTAAAGAGCTTTTGAAGGACTTTGACACCGGCTGTGTAACAAGAATTGAAAACGGTACAAGATTTCAGATTAAGCCTTATGAATTTTCAGAGATTGGCAATAGATTTGTTTCATATATAAGACAGCACAATGAGCCGGCATCAAAGCTTGTAAATGATTATATGTCACTTATTATGGCTACCAGTGCAAGTATGTATGGAGATGAAATGAATGGTATGTCATATATTTTTGATGATATGAGGGTTACAGGAGATGATATAATATTTGCAATGGACGGATTAAAGGAAATACTTAATTCTCCGGAATTTGATATTATATTCAGAACTCTCAATATTACATATACAAATGATATTACTAAAAAAGAGAACACGTCCTGCAATACTACAGTAATTAAGGGTGAGTATGATAATAAGACAGCTTTTGAAATGGCTGTAGATGTTGACTTGACTGAAACGGAAAACTATGAATTTTATAATATAGGTGATGTAAATACTATAGATTATAAAGAAGTTTCTGAAAAACTTGCTGAAATTCAAGAGTATTTAATGTATGAAATGTATAATTTCAGCATATATGACAGCTATGAGTGTCCGAACTGCGAAGAAAGCTTTGAGTATGTAGATACTCATTATTGTGAAAATTGTGGTTTTGTTCATGATTTTTATTTGGAAGATGAAAATTGTAACAAGCAGCCCGGTTGTGAGCTTGCAAATGAAGTACAGCAGGTAATTGCATAAATTATTAAAGCTGAAGAAAATTCTTTAGCTTAGGCTGTCGAAAAAAATCGACAGTCTTGTAAGAAATGCTTGTCAGTAATTTCAGTTAAAGCTGAAAGCCAGCCTTGGCAAAAACGCAATTTTTGTCTGAGGATTAAAGTCTGCGACGCTTTTTTGAATTTACGGTATTGTGAAAAATTCAATTTTTTAAAAAAATGGTTTATTGACAATCCGAATATCCACCCGTAAATTTGCGGGTGGATATTTTAGGGATAAAAAGTTTTATTTATGTTATAAAAAACAGAAAGTGATACTTTTCGACAAATATAGGGTTTTTGCTTATAATGATAATAAGCATAAAATTACAAAAGTATGGTGCGGCTAAAAAGGATAAGGAGAATTTGAAAATGAATGGATTTAAATTAAGACCTATGGGAACTGTAGAATTTAAGGGAGCCAAGGCAGAAATGTATAAATTAAATGGTGTAAATATTTGCGTTTCGGTTTCAGATGACTTTGTGTGTGAGGAAAACGCAGAAAACAATGGAAAAAAAGTTTTAACGATCTCATTTAGTTATAACAACAGGCAAATTCCCCAAATGCTTATTGATTATGCTTTAAATTTTTTTGGAATTGATACAGATGAGCATTATTACTTTAATATTAGATCATCATATGATTATAAAGATGACTGTATGATTGACATTCATTATTATGAACAGCTACAGGATGCATAAAATATACAGCAGTTTGAGTACAATGCTGTTGCAATTTAATTATTTGTATAAAAAATGACAGGAAAGTACCTGTCATTTTTTATAAATTTAATATTGAAGATGCAATATTAAAATATATTATAATTGAAAATGTATCTACAACTGTAGTAATAAGAGGTGCCGCCATAATTGCCGGGTCAAGCTTTATAAGTTTTGCGAATATAGGAAGTAAACAGCCTGCCATTTTAGCAATTATTATTGTGCCAATGAGAGAAAGAGACACAATTAAAGCAAGAGAAATATCTCTATACATTAATAATATTCTCAATCCATTTGCCAGTGCAAGAACTAGGCTTACTACTAAAGCAACTCTGAATTCTTTCCACATAATTTTAAATGTATCTTTAAAATGAAGTTCATCTACAGCAAGACCTCTTATAATTAGTGTAGAGCTTTGCGAACCGCAGTTGCCGCCAGTGTCTGTAAGCATTGGTATAAATGCTACAAGTAGTGGTATTGCATTAAAGGCATTTTCATAATTTGCTATTATTGTGCCTGTAACTGTGGCAGAAAGCATTAAAACTAACAACCAAACTATTCTGTGTCTTGCGTGCATCCATACACTTGTTTTTAAATAAGGCTCGTCGTTTGCCTCCATTGCCGCCATTTTCTGCATATCCTCCGTAGTTTCGTCAGTCAGTACGTCAATAGCATCATCAAATGTTACTATTCCCACAATGCAGCCCTCCGAATCTACAGTAGGTATGGCAATAAGACCATATTTTCTGAAAAGTTTTGCGGCATCTTCTTTATCATCGGTTGTTTTTATTGAAATGAAGTTATCCTTCATTATTTCACTTATTTTAATATCATCATTATTAAGCATTAAGTCCTTGGCTGATACAATGCCAAGGAGCTTATGTTTATTAACAACATAACAGGTATAAACTGTTTCGCTGTCTATACCTACACGTCTTATTTTATCAAGAGCTTCCTTTACTGTCATATCAGGGTGAAGTTCTATAAACTCAACTGTCATTATACTGCCTGCACTATCCTCCGGATATTTAAGCAGATGGTTAATATCAGCTCTTTGCTTCTTATCTACATTTTCAAGCAAAAGGGTTACAACATTTGCAGGCATATCACCTAAAAGATCAGCAGCATCATCAGCAAACATTGAATCTATAATTGATGTGATTTCCTGTTTTGCAAGGGAACGAATAAGTACCTGTCTTAAATCATTATCCATGTATGAAAATACTTCGGCCGCTTTATCCTTTTTTATCATTCTGAATACAACTACCATCTGTTTTTCATCAAGCTCAGATAAAAGAGCGGCAATATCAACAGGGTTATAACAGGACAATACCTCCTGAAGTGCCTTAAATTTTTTGTTCTCTAATACAGAGAGTAATTCATTTTTTGTCATATTTTCCTCCTTGTTATACACACAATCAAAAAGCATAACAAGGAAAGGGCATAGTTACCCCTTTAAATGTTTAAACATTTTTGAATTGTATGTATTATATTTCGATTGACTTCGACCATTACTACTGTCCAAAAATGTTCACCATCCTTTAAATAAAAATTAGTTCTGATATTGTTCAGACTATAAATAGTATAGCATTTTTAATTTTAATAGTCAATGAGATTAAATTAATGAAATTTAAATTCTTTTTATTTGTGTTTATTATAAATATATGGTAAAATTAAATAAAAGAGGGTGATTATATGAAAAAAATAAAATTTATATTAATAATTGTTTTGATATTTGTGTTTTCAGATTCTTTCGTCAGTGCGGATACTAATATAAATGAGTACAGCATTACTGTAAATAAGGCAACAAACTGTGTAACTGTTTATAAATTAAATGACAGCGGCAGTTATGAACCTTTTAAAGCTATGATATGTTCTGTCGGAGCCGATAATGGTACGCCGTCAGGAAGTTTTAGAACGCAGGCTAAGTATACATGGAGGCCTCTTTTTGGCAATGTTTATGGTCAGTATGCTACAAGAATTAATGGTAATATACTTTTTCATTCAGTATATTACACTGCAACAAGTCCCGCTACTCTGAAAGCTGATGAATATAATAAGCTGGGAACTGCTGCATCAATGGGATGTGTAAGACTTACTGTGGCTGATGCAAAGTGGATATATGATAACTGTCCTATTGGGACAAGGGTGAATATTACAGACAATGGTTATGATCCTTTGCCACGACCAAGAGCGATTAAACTTGGAGTAAATGCAGCATATCCTAACTGGGATCCTACAGATCCTAATCCTGATAATCCATGGAAAAACGAGGGAGTGAAATTTAGCTATCAAAGCTTGTACAAAACCGTTAAGGCCAGTGATAGTCTTACATCGGAAAAATTAGCCGGTGTAATAAGATATGGTGTGGCTGCATATGATACGGCTAATAATTCTATTAATTATTTATTAGCATATAATATTGAGCCAACTACCCCCGGTACATATGAGGTAAAGTATTATGCCACAGATGTACTGGGGAATTATGGTGAAATAAAGGGATATTTGACTATTGAGTAATTATTATTAGAGTGTTGCAAATTGCAACACTCTGCTTTTATAAAATTTTTATAAACTCAGCTTTTTGTTTCCTGAATACACTTATATACTTAAAACCTGCCTCTTTTATAAGCTCATAGGCATAAGCAATATGGTCGGCAACGTCCTCGGGCTTATGGCTGTCTGAACCTGTTGTTATTATTTCACCGCCAAGCTCTTTATACCGCTTGAGGATAGTAAGGGAGGGGTATGTACAGTTAATACCATATCTGAAACCTGAAGTATTTACTTCAATGCCTTTGTTTTTTTCAATTAAGGATTTAAGGCAGGAATCTATTAAGTCTGAGTAATCCTTATATTCAAGGCTGTTATTTTCATACATACCGTAACGGCTTATATAATCAATATGACCGTATACATTAAATTTAGGGCAAGCTTCAATATTTTTAAGTATTTCCTCAAAATATGTTGTATAAGCTTCTTTTTTTGTCTTGTTTTCAAAATATTCTTTTTGGTCAAAATACAGGTCAAGAGTTTTTGCAGCGTGAGATGAACCAATAATAAAATCAAAGTCATATTTGTCAGTAAAATTATTTATGATGTCTGCCCATTTGTTTTCAAGACCTATTTCAACACCAAAGGTAATTTTTATTTTATTCTTATATTTTTCTCTTAAATTGTTAAAATAAGGTATATAGCCTGTGTAATCCGGAACAGGATAATACTTTGTGTCAAAATCTACATGGTCAGTAATGGCAATTTCATTCATGCCTTTATTAATTGCGGTACTAATCATATCTTCCATAGGAGCTTCGCTGTCTATTGAAAAGCTTGTGTGTATATGATAATCTTCTAAGAACATAATATCAACCTCCGTTTGTTTAATTACATTTGATAGTACCACTATAATAATATTATGTCAATGAATAAAATTTAAATATATATTATGATATGTTTAAGAAAAATAAGGATTTAGTAAAATTTGTGTATATTATCGCTTGATTTTGTCATTTGCATTTGTTAATATATAGTTATAATTTTTAAAAGCTTTCAGGAGGAAATATTACAATGGATGTTTTAGCACTGATAACGGGTCTATGCGGTGGTTTGGGTTTATTCTTGTATGGTATGCATATTATGGCATCCGGTTTGCAGAAAGCAGCAGGAAGTAAACTTAAAAAGGTTCTTGAAATGCTTACCAAAAACAAAGTAATAGGCATAATTGTCGGTGCCCTTGTAACAGCTGTTATACAAAGCAGTTCCGCAACAACTGTTATGGTAGTTGGTTTTGTTAATGCAGGTTTAATGAATTTGACTCAGGCTGTCGGTATCATTATGGGTGCTAATATTGGTACAACAATTACAGGCTGGATTGTATCTTCTGCTGAATTTTTAAAGACTGATACTCTTGCTCCTATAGCTGTATTTATTGGTGCGGCAATGATTCTCTTCTGCAAGAAAACAAAAATGAAACAGATTGGTGAAATCATAATCGGTTTTGGTGTGCTTTTCATTGGTATTGAAATGATGTCATCAGGTGTTAAACCTTTGGCCGAACTTGAGGGTTTTAAGACAGCTTTTCGGCAGTTTGGCAAAAATCCTGTTCTTGGTGTATGTGTTGGTATGATTGTTACTGCCATAATACAGAGCAGTTCTGCTTCAGTTGGTATACTTCTTGCACTTTCTTTTAACGGACTTGTTACATGGGATGCAGCGGTTTATATTATTATGGGTCAGAATATCGGTACATGTGCAACAGCCCTTTTATCGGGTCTTGGTGCGTCTAAAAATGCTAAGGGTGCTTCTTATATTCACCTCCTTTTTAATGTAATAGGCAGTGCTATTTTTAGTATTATAGCATTTATATTCTTTACACTTAATCCCGGTTTTGGAAATCAGGTTATAACTCCTTATTGGATTAGTGTGATTCACACAGGTTTTAATATTGCAAATACAGTGCTTATGTTTCCATTTGCTAACGGACTTGTTAAGCTTGCTGAAATTATGTGCAGAAGCTCTAAGGGCAGGGTTGATGAGGACAGTGAAGTTCTTCATCTTGATGATAGACTGCTTAATTCACCAAGTATTGCTATTGCAAGCTGTATAAAAGAAATTGTACACTTAGGAAATATGGCAAGCAAAAATCTTATGTTAGCCTGTGATACTGTTATAAGCAAAAATACCGGTTCTATTGAAAAGATTTACGAAAGAGAAGAGAAAATAGATAATTTAACTAAAGCTATTACGCAGTTCCTTGTAAAACTTTGTAATGAGGATATAACAACTGAAGAGAATGATTATATTACAAGTCTTTTCCATACAGTTCATGATATTGAAAGAATTGGTGATCACTGTGAAAACCTTGCAGAGTTTACTGAAACCCTTATTAATGATGATATAGATTTTTCTGATTCTGCAAAGGAAGAGTTAAGAGAAATGTTTACTGAAACAGAAAAATGCGTCAGAAATGCAGTTATTGCGTTAGAGGATAATGACATTGATTTCGCGGAAAAGGTCATTAAAGAGGAAGAAAGAGTTGATGGTCTTGAAAAGAGTTTAAGACAAAAGCATATTGAAAGACTTACAGCTAATCTTTGCAGTCCTCTTGTTGGTGTTGTCTATCTTGATATATTAACAAATTTGGAAAGAGTTTCTGACCTTGCTCTTAATGTGGCTCAGGTAGTTATAAAAAATAAAATGAGTAAATAAGTAAAAATGGGTTCTTTATCAACCACATAAGTTGATAAAGAACCTAAAAAATAAGCCATATCAAATATAATAATCATTGAATATGGCTTAAATACCAGTGTTTTAAATACTTGATTTAAAACTTTATAATAAAAATATATAGTGGAGATGAAGGGAATCGAATTTAATATCCAATATAAGGAGATATGCTATTTTACTGGGATTACAAAGCTTTAATAGATTATAACAACCCAATGACAACCCAATAATAAAATTTTAAATAATCCTCAAATGAACTGGTTTTTTGAAAATGATTTGAGATTTATTTAAGATTTTATATTGAATATATCATAAATATCATAAATTCGTAAAAAATAGGGCAACTTGATTGATTTCAAGTTGCCCTAAGAGTGTTTAATAGGAATATATTGCATTTTAATTTTCTCCGTAGCTTTTTATTGCATAGTATCATAATATTAGATTTTTTACAATAAAAAAAGGGGTGTAGCTCATAAAAAACTACACCCCAAATTTATAATTTATATTACAATATTATATTAAGAATCTCTACCATTAATATTTACATATAATTCTTCCACAATGGGTTTTGTACGGTGATTACCTGTGTCCTCTAAATACATATATAATCTCAATTTTCCTGCGGTTTGATTTGTAATATTTACCTGTTTAGTTCCTCCTTCATGTCTTCCGCCCTTTAATTCAAATCTTACTTCATCTAATAAAGTTCCATCTTCAGTCAAAAGTTGAGCTAAACAAAAAGATGCGGATTGTTCAATCGCTTCCTCATCACTTCCCTCAATAACAGCACTAAAACCTAATTCAATTATATCACCTGTTTTTACATTAAAATTTGATTTGAATTCAATTAATGCATAGTATGGAGGGGATGTAGTTAAACCTACATCAGATATATAATCTACCGTATCACCTATATTATAATCCGTTTTATAACTTCTTGTACAAGTCCAGCCACTTTCACCGCTTGCAAAAACATTACTAAACATTGAAATAACTAACACTAATGTAATAACTAAAAATCTTATACATCTTTTGTTTTTCATAATATTACCTCCTTATTAAGTAATAAATAAAATAATAGCAACAAATACAACAAGTGCACCTTCTGTATGATTTAATTATATCATTTAGTGCTATATAAAATCAATGCATTTGGTATGCTTTTAAAACAAATGATTTGACATAAAATATTATTCTACATAATAATAATTTTACCTTCGACAATTTCTATTTCCTTGCCTAAAACTTTTGCTATTTCTTTTAAATTCACATAGTTATAGCCATCAATATTTACAGCCTTAACATTTACATTCAAGCCACCTGCATTAACAGAGAGTTGGTTAACCTTGTTATCTATAGTAACTGCTTTAGTATCTTTATTATAGCCTACATTAAACCCTATATTACCAAAATTAATAGCCTTAATAAAATTAGCATTGTCTTTAAAAATTCTGTCAATCTTAAATTCTTTGCCGTTTACAACAGACTTGCTTTGCTTATTTTCAAATACATTTATAAATTTTCCTTTTTTATTTGTGCATAATGGTAAATAGCTCGTATACCTTTCATTTTTAACATAAAATACCCCTGTTTTGATTTAATAAATTAAACATTAAATAAAACCATTCTATGTTAAAAGAAAGTTGTATATTTTAAAATGTATTGTTTTAGTGCAATGCTCAATATGTC
>ENA-UOJJ01001110-UOJJ01001110.1-human-gut-metagenome-genome-assembly--contig:-CS66-NODE-1110-length-41498-cov-23.946867_pt1 | contig 41498 bp, 36 predicted proteins | sample MGYA00242343_ERZ723890 | MGnify/ENA metagenome assembly ERZ723890
TCCACCTGAGCGTCGGTCACAGACAGCCCGGTATCCCGGCGGACCTGTTCTTTCGTTTCATCGATACATCGGATCATGCCGAGCTCCAAGCTGCGGCAGGTAGAAGCGTTGGGAACACCATTGTCCAGCCGCATGAGATCCACTGTCCAGCCGCCGATGTCCATCAGAAGGACAGAAGGCTCATTCTGGATGAGTTCGGGGTGAAGAGCGATGGCGGAATACCCTTGTGGGAACAATTTCACATCCTCGATGGTGATTTTGTAGGCGATTCCTTCGAATTTGAAGCACACCAGCTGGGAAGAACGCAGAAGGTATTCCCGGAAGGGTTTCTTTTCCCGGCCAAAACCAGCCAGAGGCAGTCCTGCAGCGAGCTTGACGGAACACTCTGTGGTTCCGCTGCGCTGTTTGATTTCCTTGGCGATGGCGGCGAGGGTAAGCAGGTAGTAGTTGTCGTTTTCCATTTTGTTGCGCAGGATCGGCTGTCTACCCGTCCCGCATACGAAAAACTTCCCGCCGTATTCCAGTGTGTTCTGCAGGGTGTAGGGTTCGTGAGAATATTCCGAGATACCGGCTGGGAAAGAAAAATGCCGGGTTTTGATGGCGTAATAGCCATGGTCGATGCCAATGTTCATGGTTTTACTCATCCTTTCTTGGTGATCGTTGAAAACTTGAGGTTCCTGCTGGTTAAGAGTTTAGAGAGTATTGTTCGAAAACAAGTATTGTTCTTTCCCAGCTGGTAAAGTATTTGGGGGGAGAGTGTGAGAGGGGGGGAAGCGGAGAACCGCCCCGGCCGTTCAGTCGGAGCGGTTCTAAAAAAGGGCGCACTACCCCCTTGTATCTTGAGGGCTTGAAATTGGCCCATTTAGGGCTTTCGTCAATCTATCTATGAAACTGCCGGAAACTTCTACACTTCCGACAACGGGGAAAAGGGTGGTAAACGCAAAAAAGCGGAGTTTCCAGCCTGAAAAATCAGGTGAAAACTCCGCTTAGTCGGATTATCTATGGATTTCTGTTTGGACATCTACGGCAAACGGGCTTTCCAGAATTTCTTCTGAAAAGCCCGTTAACCCTTGATTTTACTGGACAAAACGCTTGGACATCTATTTTGTCACAGTGATTTGGTGGACCCGAAGGGATTCGAACCCTCGGCCTCCGCGATGCGAACGCGGCGCTCTCCCAACTGAGCCACGGGCCCATATTCTTTTGTGGCGCTCAAAACTGCTCACCTATAATATCACGATTGCCCGCCGGTGTCAAGCTGCAAAAGGGCAGGGAACACGCATTTTTGCGCACCAGCATAAACTGATACCGGAGAGTCGGCGCTCGCCCGCTTTCCCAATGAGATCTTAGGAGGGAATAATTTTATGGCTGCTTTTTATAATACCGCAACCCTTTCCTACCGTGATACCTCCACCAATTCCAATACCGTGGAGGGGCAGCTGGTGCAGGTGCTGGCCGCCGAAAAGACCGCCGTGCTGCCAACCTACGGCAGCAGCAATACCGTCACCTATATCGTCAGCATCCGCAATAGCGGCGCGGCCGCCTATACCGGGCTCACCGTCACCGATGACCTGGGCGGGTACGCCTTTGCCGGGGAGACCCGGGTGCCCCTCACCTATGTGGAGGGCTCACTCAAGTATTACAGCAACGGCACGCTGCAACCCGCCCCTGCGGTCACCGCAGGCGCCCCGCTGGTGATCGACGGGATCACCGTACCGGCGGGCGGCAATGCCCTGCTGATCTACGAGGCCGAGCCCAACGGCTACGCCCCGCCTGCCGCAGGCGGCACCATCACCAATACCGCCTCCATCACCGGCGACGGCCTGACCACCCCGTTGACGGCGCAGGCGACGGTGGCAGCAGGGGAAACGCTGCGGCTTTCCATCAGTAAATGCATGAGCCCCACCAGCGTGGTGGAAAACGGAACGGTCACCTATACCTTCTACCTGCAAAACAGCGGCAATACCGCCACCGCCGCCGCGGATTATGTTATCGTTACCGATACCTTCGACCCCATCCTCAGCGGCCTCACTGTTACCCTAGATGGTGCCCCGCTCACCCTTGGCACCGATTACACCTATGATACCGCCACGGGGGCATTTGCCACCACAGCCGGCACCATTACCGTCCCGGCGGCTGCCGCCGCGCAGGATGCCGAAACCGGTCTGTGGCGCATCACCCCCGGCGTGACCAAGCTGGTCATCACCGGCACGGTGTAAATTCAAATCTCTGCGGAGCCCCAGCTGTGGCTCCGCCACCGATCCCCTTATCCCCATCCCCAGTATCAAAGAGGAGGCCGCCCGCCTTGGGCAGCCTCCTCGTTTTTACATATTCTCCAGGATCTCCCGAATGGCTTCCTCCACCTGCCGCACTTCTTCCTGGAACTGCCGGGCCGGTACCCGTATCGCCCCGTGCCCCAGTATGATGATCTGCTCCAGTCCATCAGAGGTCGCCACCCGCACCCGGTGCTCCTTGGCCAGCGTGTGGGTCACTTTTTCGATATACATATCCGCTGTCTCGGCTTCTTTGGTGTATACCACGCTGATGCCATGGTGCCGTTCAATGCTGCCGGGATTGCCCTTTACCTTGTAGGCGTCAAAGACCAATATCAGCTTGCACCGCCGGTAGCCTTGGTAGTTGCACAGGATCTGAATGAGCCGGTGCCGGGCGGCGTCCAGGTCGGTTTTCGCCAGCTTGGCCAGCTCCTCCCACGCAAAGATGATATTGTATCCATCCACCAGCAGATATTCCGGCCCTTCGGGCAGGGGCGCCGCTTTCCCCGGCTTGGGGCTATTCCCGGTCGGCTTTGGGGTATGCAGCGCTTCGCCGCTCCGCCGCTTGATGGGCCCGTAGGTCATCTCAAAAATGCGCATCAGCTCTTTATCCTGCAAAAGGGAGCCCCGGTAGGCCTCGCTGCGCTGCCGGGTCACGGCCGGTTCCTCCGGCTCCTCGTCTGCCTTCAGCACATTCGTCTGGATATGCGCCATACCCGGTACCTCATCCCACCGCACGGTGTGTCCGGCCCCCCGGCTGCAAAAGACCGAATCCGCCGTATTCGCGGTATCGGCATCGCAGTCGTAGCCGCAGGCGGCTATCACTTCCTCCGGGTGGCGGCAGGGGGCATAGCCATCCGGTTCCCAGCTCAGCCGTCCTCGTCCACGGGTGTACCGCAGCACCTCAGCCGGGTAGTCCCGCATGGCATCCAGCGCCGCCGTTCCCCGCAGGGTAGCAGTCTCCAGCCGCATTTCGGGCGGCTCACACGCGGCCTCCCGCTGCTGCAAATCATTGAGTGCCCGCCCCAGCTGCTCGGCCGGCACCGTCAGGGTAAAGCGGCACCACGGCTCCAGAAGGATACTCTCCGCCATGCGCAGTCCCTGCCGCACCGCCCGGTAGGTCGCCTCCCGGAAATCCCCGCCCTCGGTGTGCTTGGGGTGGGCGCGCCCGGCGATCAGCGTAATTTTCATATCGGTGATAGGGGAGCCGGTCAGTACTCCCTTGTGGGTCTTTTCGGTCAGATGGGTCAGGATCAGCCGCTGCCAGTTCAGGTCCAGCTTATCGGTGGGGCAGTGGCTTTCAAATCGCAGCCCGCTGCCGCGGGGCAGCGGTTCCATCAGCAGATGCACCTCGGCATAGTGGCGCAGCGGCTCATAGTGACCGATGCCCTCAACCGGGGCGGCAATGGTCTCCTTGTAAAGAATGCTCCCCTCCTCAAAGCCGATGGCCAGTCCAAAGCGCTCCATCGCCACGCTCTGCAAAATCTCCCGCTGGATCTCTCCCATCAGCCGCACCCGGATCTCCCGCTTCTGCTCCTCCCACTCCAGGTGGAGCTGCGGGTCCTCCTGCTCCAGCTGGCGCAGCTGTGCAAGTGCGGTATGGGGGTCGGTGCCCTCCGGCAGCGTCACCCGGCAGCTTATCACCGGCTCCAGCAGGGGAGAGCTCCTCTCCTGCTCGGCGCCAAGACCTTCCCCGGCATAGCTTTGGTTCAGGCCGGTTACCGCAGCGATCGTTCCGGCCGGGACCTCCTCCACCGCCTGGTATTTGGCCCCATTATACAGCCGTATCTGGGTGATCTTCTCCCCGCCCGGCAGGGCCATGCGGACCTTCAGCGTACCGCCGGTCACCTTCAGGTGGGTCAGCCGGCTGCCCTGCGCATCGGTCGAGATTTTATACACTTTTGCCGCGAAGTCCGGTAAATAGGCCGGGGCCAGGGTCAGTCGGTCCAGCCCCTCCAGCAGCTCGGCAATGCCCTCCTGCCGCAGCGCCGCCCCCCAAAAGCAGGGGAACCATGCCCGCCGGGCAAGGGCGGCAGCCAAATTTGTTTCGGTCAGTGTTCCGCTTTCCAGGTATTCCGCCATCAGCCGCTCATCGCACAGCGCAAGCGCTTCCTCATCGGTGTCATGGGGCAGGCAGGCGGGGGAGAGCTTTCTTTGCAGCTCCTCCAGAATATGCGCCCGGTCAGCACCCGGCTGGTCCATCTTGTTCACAAAAATAAAAGTGGGGATGCGGTACCGTTCCAGCAGGCGCCACAGCGTTTCGGTGTGGGCCTGCACGCCGTCCGTCCCGCTGATGATAAGCAACGCATAATCCAGCACCGCCAGCGTCCGCTCCATCTCCGCGCCAAAGTCAGCGTGCCCGGGGGTATCCAGCAGTGTCAGGGCAGTATGGGGCAGGGTCAGCCTTGCCTCCTTGGCAAAGATGGTGATCCCCCGGCTGCGCTCCAGAGCATGGGTGTCCAAGAAAGCATCTCCATGGTCTACCCGCCCGGCCTGCCGCAGCGCCCCGGCCCCCACCAGCATGGCTTCGGTCAGGGTGGTCTTGCCGCTGTCCACATGGGCCACCAGTCCCAGCGTGATATTCTTCTGTGCCATGGCGGTGCCCCCCTTTCCGTTATCGTTCCATTCGCTTTCGTAAAATCAGTCGTTCTCCTGCTGCGCGGCGCTCAGCTTCCGCAGATACCGGATCCCCTCGGTAAGGAAGGCCTCCCGGTCAAAGGCCGCGTTGCCGATGGATTCCTGCACGATGATGCCATCGCAGACCAAAAGCAGCAGCCAGGTCAAAAAATCGGCCGGCAGCGCGGTGCGCTCAGCTATCTTCCTCCGGATCAGCCCCTGAAAGTTCTGATACAGGGTGGTCAGGTTCTGGCGCAGAGTCTCATTGCCCAGCTGGGCTTCCGCCAGCAGCTGCAGGCGCAGTCCGGCAGAGGCAATATCCCGCTCCGCTACATACCGCACCAGCCGGTTCAGGCTGGTGTCCTTTTCTTTGTTCTCGGTCCAGCGGATCAGATCCTCCCACTGCTCATCCAAAAAATGCTGAGTAATATCCAGAAAAACCTCATTTTTGGTTTTGTAGTGGTAGTATAGCGTCCCCTTGGAGATCCCGGCCGCCGCCGCGATCTCCGCCAGCGAGATATCGGCCAGCGCGGTTGTCTTGAGCAGCTCGGTGGTGGCCTGCAATATCTTTTCCTTGATGTTGTCCTTTCTCGGTGCGGCCATATGCCAGCTCCTTTCCTGTTTCTACCCCGAATTGTACCATGAAAGCGGACGGCTGTCCATCCTGCCCGGCGGTGTAAAATTTGCGGAAATTTTCTCTCACCCGTCCCTTTGCCGTCTTGACATCTCTTCCGGCAGGCGCTATCATTTGGGTATAGAGTCGGTCGTTTGGCCGACATGAACGGGAGGTGCCGGAAAATGAACATCCGCAGGATAAACCGGCGGCTGAAAAAACGCTTTGGCCCGGCGGTCACGGCCACCCTAACGGATGGCTGCATCGTGCTTTCGGGGCAGTTGCCCGCCTGGGCGGAAACGGTGGAAGCCTGTTCCCTGGCAGCCGAAAAATACAGTACCACCCATGTGGTCAATGATATCCGCTGCGATGAGGCAGGGGAGCAGTCCATCCGCATGCCCACTCTGCGGGATACCGCCCTGGAAGGCAGAAAGCCGGATGTCCTTATTATCGGCGGGGGCATTTCCGGGGCCTCCATCGCCCGGGAGCTTTCCAAATGGCAACTGGATATCCTGCTGGTGGAAAAGGAAGCCGATCTGGCATTGCAGGCTTCCGGCCGCAATGACGGCGAGGTCCACCCAGGCATCGATCTTTCCCGCGGCTCTCTCAAGCACCACTATGTCCGCCGAGGAAATGCCATGTACGATCAGCTCTGCCGGGAGCTCGATGTTCCCTTTAAGCGGGTGGGGCAGTATGTCTGTTTCGAAAAGGCCTGGCTTAAGCCCCTCATTGCCCTCTATTGCCGCGTCCGTAAAAATCGGGATGGCATCGCCGATACTGAGCTCATCTCCGGGGAGGAGCTGCGCCGCCGGGAGCCCAATCTCCGTTTTGCCTTCGCCATTTCCAATCCGTCCTCCGGCTGTGTCTGTCCCTATGGGCTTACCATCGCCTATGCCGAAAACGCCGTGCAGAACGGTGCCGAGGTCTCGCTGAATACCGCCGTGCTGGGCATGGAGGTACAGGATGGCAAAATACATAGCGTTACCACCAACCGCGGCACCGTTTATCCCGCGTTGGTCATCAATGCCGCCGGTGTCTTCGCGGAGGAGATCGCCGCCATGGCGGGGGACCGCTTCTTCTCCATTCATCCCCGCCGTGGCACCAATTCCATCCTGGATAAAAAGGCCGGGGCCTATATGCACACCATCGCCTCCGTCATGGATATTGCCCGGAACACTCACCACTCCAAAGGCGGCGGCATTCTGCATACCGTCCACGATAACCTGCTGGTTGGCCCCGATGCCATAGAAACTTGGGAAAAAGAGAACACCGAAACCCACCGGGAAAGCATCGACCATGTGTTCCAAAAGCAGCAGCGCACCATGCACACCCTTTCCCAGGGGGATATCATTACCTACTTTACCGGGGTGCGCGCCCCCACCTTCGAAGAGGACTTCATCATCGAAATGGGCCGCAAAACCGGCAACATTCTGCACTGTGCCGGTATCCAGTCCCCAGGGCTTACCACCGCCCCGGCCGTCGCGCTGGATATCGAAAAAATGGCGGTCGATTATCTTTCCACGCTTAAACCGGTGGAAAAGAACGAAAACTACGATCCCATCCGTCACGGCCCGCCCATCCTGCGGGAAATGAGCGATGAGCGGCGGGCCACCCTCATCCGGCAGAACCCCGATTACGGCATCATCATCTGCCGCTGCGAGGAGGTAAGCAAGGGAGAAATTCTGGATGCCCTGCGTTCGCCCATCCCGGTTCCCACGGTGGATGGTATCAAAAAGCGGGTGCGGCCCGGCATGGGCCGCTGCCAGGGCGGGTTCTGTTCGCCGCTGGTCACTCAGATCATCGCCGAATACCTGGACTGTCCATTGGAGGAGGTCAGAAAATCCTCTGAGCAAGCGGTCATCACCTATGGCAAAACCAAATGACGAAGGAGGGAGAAAGCATGCTTACCGTTGATGTTCTGGTCATCGGCGGTGGACCGGCCGGGCTGGCTGCGGCCATTGCTGCCCACCAAAACGGCGCTCAGGTTCTTCTCATCGAGCGGGAAGCCCGCCTGGGCGGTATCCTCAAACAGTGCATCCACGATGGCTTTGGCCTGGTGCGGTATGGGGAAAAGCTCTCCGGCCCGGAATACGCCGGCCGCTTCACCGATGAATTTCATGCCCTGGGGCTGCAAGCGAGGACCCTCACCTTCGTCACCCGCATCCAAAAGACCGTTGAGGGTTTTGCCGTCACCCTGGTAAACCGGGATGGCGTGGAAACGGTGGCCGCCAAAGCGCTGGTGCTGGCCACCGGCTGCCGGGAGAGGACTGCCAAGCAGGTCTCCATCCATGGCACCCGCCCGGCCGGGGTCTTTACTGCCGGGTGTGCCCAGCATTTTACCAACCTGCTGGGTCAGCTGCCCACCCGGAAGTGTGTCATCCTCGGCAGCGGGGATATCGGTCTTATCATGGCCCGCCGCCTTACGCTGGAGGGCGCCCAGGTGCTGGGCGTCTACGAGGCCAAACCCACCCCCTCCGGGCTCACCCGCAATATCCACCAGTGCCTGCATGATTACAATATCCCGCTTTATCTCTCCCATACCGTCACCCGCGTTTTTGGGCAGGATCGACTGACTGCGGTGGAAATTTCCCAGGTGGATAAGTGCATGGTTCCCATCCCCGGCACCGAACAGATCGTGGAATGCGATGCCCTCATCCTTTCGGTCGGGCTCATCCCGGAGAACGAGCTGGCCGAGGGCCTTGGCGCGGCCATCGATCCCAAAACCAAAGGTCCCGTCTGCGATGCCGGGCTGATGACCACGGTCCCCGGTGTCTTTTCCTGCGGCAATGCCCTGCATGTCAATGACCTGGTGGACTATGTCTCCGAAAGCGGAGAAGCCGCCGGAAAAAGCGCGGCCCGGTACCGTCCGGGGCAGCAAAGAACCCTCATTCCCATCATGGCGGGGGAGGGGCTGCTGTATGCTGTGCCCCAGCGGCTGGATGTTGCAGCCGACCGTTCCGCCGTGACTGTCTACTTCCGCAGCCGGGAAAACCTGGGCCCCTGCCGCCTTGTCATTACAGCCGATGGCCGGGAAATATACACCCGCCGGTACCCCTTCCTCCGCCCGCCGGAGATGGAACGGCTGGAGCTGGATCTTTCCGCCCAGGCGCTGACCGCGGCTTCGCAGATCAAACTGGAAATTGAGGTGATGGAGCATGACTGAGCTGACCTGCATCGTCTGTCCCCGGGGCTGCACCCTGCGCATCGAAGAGCGGGACGGCCGTTTTACCGTCACCGGCAATGCCTGTAAACGGGGGGAACAGTTCGCCACGGCCGAGATGACCTGCCCCACCCGCACCCTCTGCACCACGGTGCGCACCGTTTTTCCGGAGGTCCCGGTCATCAGTGTACGCACCTCGGCCGAAATACCCAAGGATAAAATTTTCGATGTCATGCGGGAAATTAACCGCGCCCGTGTGACCCGTCCGATGAAGCGGGGAGAAGCGGTGCTGCCCAATGTGCTGGGCTTGGGGGTGGATATCATCATCACCTCCGGCCTGCTGGAAGAGAAAACCGAAAAGGAGAATGACCATGAGCAATAAACCGTACAAAGGCTTCGAGCCCAAGTGGCTGCTGACTCCCGCCCCGGCGGGCAGCTATCGTTCCATCTTCCGCTGGGGCGATCCCGAGTTTTTCAAGTACCCCAAGGAATCCCTCTACAAGATGATGAAGGAAGCCTTCCATATGACCGATGAGGACTTCCGGGACTACACCGATGATATCGGCTTTGATCAGGTCTCTCTCCCGGATCACCCCTCTCGCATCGCCCCGGAGCACCTGGAGGCGCTGAAAAAGATCGTCGGGGAAGAATTTGTTACCACGGGGGATTACGAAAGACTTTCGGTGGCCTACGGCTGCACCGGCTATGACCTTCTGCGGCTGCGCCATAAGCAGATCGACAGCCTGCCGGATGTGGTGGTCTACCCCGATACCGCCGAGCAGGTGGAAAAGATCGTCTGCTATGCGGCACAGCACCATATCCCGCTGTATGTTTACGGCGGCGGCAGCTCGGTCACCCGCGGCGTGGAGCCCATCAAGGGCGGCATTTCGCTGGATATGAGAAAGCGCTTCAATAAGATCCTCAGCTTCAATGAGGTGGACCAGACCATCACGGTGCAGGCGGGGCTTTCCGGCCCCGCGCTGGAGGAAGCCCTGCAGGATGCCCCCAATCGCTTTGGCGCCAAGCGGCAGTATACCTGCGGCCATTTCCCCCAGTCCTTCGAGTACAGCAGCGTGGGCGGCTGGGTGGTCACCCGCGGCGCGGGCCAGAACAGCACCTACTATGGCACCATCGCCGATATCGTCCTTTCGCAGAAGTACGCCACCCCCATCGGCCGCATCGTCACTCCCCATTATCCCAGGGAGGCCACCGGCCCCGATCTCAACCAGATCATGATGGGCTCGGAGGGCACTTTCGGCGTCCTTACCGAAGTGACCCTCAAGGTATTCCGCTGGCAGCCGGAAAACCGAAAGCGCTTCTCCTACATGTTCCGGGATTGGGAGACCGCCATGGCGGCCGCCCGGGAGATGATGCAGTGCGAATGCGGCTATTCCTCGGTGTTTCGCCTTTCCGACCCCGAAGAGACCCACCTGATGCTCAAGCTCTACAATGTGGATGAAACACCGCTGGCCCCACTGCTGGATAAGCTGGGCTACAAGGATATGGAGCGCTGTATGTTCCTGGGCTTTACCGATGGCGAAAAGGGCTTTTCCAAAAATGTGGCGAAGAATATCCACCGCATTGCCCGCCGCTTTGGTGCCATGCCCATGACCGGCTATGTGACCAAGAGCTGGGAAAAGGGCCGCTTCAATGACCCTTACCTCCGCGATACCCTCATGGATTTCAGCGTCATCACCGATACGCTGGAGTGCAGCGTCAACTGGTCCAATATGGCGCAGGTGCACCGCGATGTGCGCGCGGTCTGCCATGCGCTGCCCAATACCATCGTCACCACGCACATGAGCCACTGCTACCCGCAGGGCGCCAACCTGTACTTCATCTTCATCACCCGGATGAACGATGCCGCTGAATTTAAGCGCTACCACACCACCATTCTGGATGCCATCCAGAAATCCGGCGCGGCCATCAGCCATCATCACGGCATCGGCAAGATGTTTGCCCCCTGGCTGGAGGGCTATATCGGCGAGAAGGAGTACGGGGTGTTCCGGGTGCTCAAGGATTACTTTGACCCCGATTACACCATGAACCCCGGCGGTACCATCGGTCTTGACCTGACCCCGGAGGAAAAACGCCACCTGAACGAGCGCAAGGACTATCGATAAGCACCAAACCAGGCCCGGAGAACTGCGGTTTTCCGGGTCTTTTGGCGTCCTTTTCCAGGGCGGCGGGAGGGATCGGCCGGAGGCCAGGAACGCCCGCAGGCAGGCTTATGCCCGGCGCAGACGGGCTGATGCCTGTCAAGGGCAGCGACGCCGCATCCGACGATTCCTCTCGCCGCCCCTGTTTTTTGATATTTTATCAAAGAAAAATCAAATTTGCTGTTGACAATAACATATGAGCGCGCTATCATATGAACAAGAAAACATATGAATGGAGGTCGAAATGATGCCAAAGCATGACCATACCGCCATCCTGCAAACGGTGCGGCAGGAGCTGCCCCCGGAGGAGCTGATCTGTGACCTTTCGGATCTCTTCAAGGTGTTCGGCGATACCACCCGCATGCGGATTCTGTATTCGCTGTTTGAATCGGAGCTGTGTGTCTGCGCCATCGCGGAGCTGCTGGGCATGACCCAATCTGCCATCTCGCACCAGCTTAAGGTGCTGCGGGAAAATAAGCTGGTCGCCTCCCGCCGGGAGGGCAAGACCATCTACTATTTCCTGGCGGATGACCATGTCCGTACCATCATCGGGCAGGGCTTCGAGCACCTGACCGAGCATGACCACCATTCCCATCCCACCAATCATTCATCCAAGGAGGAAAACTGACATGAAAAAGATGTATATGCTGGAAGACCTGGATTGCGCCAACTGCGCCGCCAAGATGGAGGAGGCCATTTCCAAAATTGATGGCGTGACCTATGCCCGTGTCAGCTACCTGGCCCAGAAGCTCACCCTGGAGGCCGATGACGCCCGCTACGATGACATCCTGGCCGAAGTGGTAAAGACCTGCAAGCGCGTGGAACCCGATTGCCGCATCCTGCTCAAGTAATATTTTCCGCCATCACCGGGGAAAGGGGATTACCGAAATGACAAGAAAACAGAAAAAGCATCTGGCCCGCATTATCGCCGCGGCGGTACTGCTGGCACTGGTGTGGTTCGTTCTCCCGCTGGAGGGCATCTGGCAGCTTTTGGCCTACTGTGTGCCGTATTTCATTGTCGGCTGGGATGTCCTGTGGGGTGCTATCCGCAAGATCCTGCACGGTGACCTGATGGACGAGGAATTCCTCATGTCGGTTGCCACCATCGGCGCCTTTGTACTGGGCGATTACCGGGAAGCCGTCGCCGTTATGCTGTTCTATCAGATCGGTGAATGGTTCCAGGGCGTTGCCGTGGGCAAGACCCGCCGCAACATCACCCAGCTTATGGATCTCCGCCCCGATTACGCCAATGTGGTGCGGAATGGACAGGAAGAAAAGGTGGACCCCGATGAAGTGGAAGTAGGGGAGACCATCATCGTCCGCCCCGGCGAAAAGATCCCGCTGGATGGCGTGATCCTGGAGGGCTCCACCGCTGTGAATACCGCCGCCCTAACCGGCGAAAGCCTGCCGCAGGATAAGGCGGAGGGCGATCCGGTGGTCAGCGGTACGGTAAATCTCACCGGTGTCATTACGGTTCAGACTCAAAGCGCCTACGGCGAATCCACCGCCGCCAAGATTCTGGAGCTGGTGGAAAACGCCGCCGACCAAAAGGCCAGGGTGGAAAGTTTCATCACCCGCTTTGCCCATTGGTATACCCCCTGCGTCGTGATCGGCGCCGCCCTGCTGGCGGTTATTCCGCCCCTGTTCTTCTCCCAGCCCTGGGGCACTTGGGTGGAGCGTGCCCTGGTATTCCTGGTCGTTTCCTGCCCCTGCGCACTGGTTGTCAGCGTACCGCTCACCTTCTTTGGCGGCATCGGCGGGGCTTCCCGCTGCGGCATCCTGGTAAAGGGCGCCGGCTATATGGAAACGCTGGCTAAGGCCAAAACCGTCGTATTCGATAAGACCGGCACCCTGACAAAGGGCAGCTTTACCGTCACCCATATCGTCCCCGCCGCCGGAACCGAGGACGACCTGCTGGCGACCGCCGCCGCTGCCGAGAGCTTCTCTCATCATCCCATTGCCCAGTCGGTGGTGGCCGCCTATGGCAAGCCCATCGAAAAAGAGATCGAGGACGCCAAGGACCACACCGGCCGCGGCATCGAAGCCGTCATTGACGGCCGGCATATCTACGCCGGCAATGAGCGCCTAATGAAGGAAATCGGCGTTCCCTGCCGGGAGGTCGCCGAGGTCGGCACCGTTATCCATATGGCGGCCGATAATGATTATCTCGGCTATCTGGTCATCGCCGATACCCCCAAGCCCGATTCCACCGAGGCCATTCGGGCCCTCAAGGCCGAGGGCGTGGAAAAGACCGTGATGCTGACCGGCGATAAGACCGCCGTAGCCCAGGCTGTGGCTGGGGAGCTTGGTCTGGATGAATACCGGGCCGAGCTGCTGCCCGCCGATAAGGTGACTGCGGTGGAGGAGCTGCTGCAAACTGGTTCTCCTCTGGTGTTCGTCGGCGATGGCATCAATGATGCTCCTGTTTTGGCCCGCGCCGATGTCGGTGTCGCCATGGGCGCCCTGGGCAGCGATGCCGCCATTGAGGCCGCTGATATCGTCCTGATGGACGATGCCCCCAGCAAGCTGGCGCTGGCCGTTCGGCTTTCCCGCCGCACCATGAAGATCGTCTGGCAGAATGTTATCTTCGCCCTGGCGGTCAAGGCGCTGGTACTGGTGCTGGGCGCCACCGGCGATGCCAACATGTGGATCGCTGTCTTTGCCGATGTGGGCGTGCTGGTGCTGGCCATCCTCAATGCCATGCGGGCCCTGCTGGTCCCCAAGCACTGATATTATCCATGTTTTTCTTCCGGCGGTCTGCCCTCCCTTGTGGGTCAGGCCGCCCATTCTTGCGCTTTTACCCTATTTGCGGTAGAATCCTATCATCCAAAGCCCCAAAAGGAGGCCGCCCATGCGAGAGATCACCGAAGCCCTGTTTGCCCTGCGGGATGAAAAATACCGTGCCTTCCATGCCGCCCTCATGCCGGGGGTGGCGTGGGAGCGCGTCATCGGGGTGCGGATGCCCGCCCTGCGCCGCTATGCCGCCGCCCTGGCCAAAACGCCGCAGGCCGCGCTCTTCCTGCGGGAGCTGCCCCACACCTACTACGAGGAAAATAATCTCCATGCCCTGCTGCTGATGCGGGAAAAGAGCTTTGAGACCCTGATGCCGTGGCTGGAGCGCTTTCTGCCGCGGATCGATAACTGGGCCACCTGCGACCTGTTGAAGCCCGTCTGCTTTGCCAAAAACCGCGAAAAGCTGCTGCCCTGCGTCACCCGCTGGCTGGGGGATGCCCACCCCTACACCGTCCGCTTCGCCATCGAAATGCTGATGACCCACTACCTGCGGGAGGATTTTTCCCCGGAGTACCCGGCCTGGGTGGCCGCGGTGGAAAGCGATCACTACTACATCCGCATGATGCAGGCGTGGTATTTCGCCACGGCGCTCGCCTTCCGGTATGAGGAGATCCTGCCCTACCTCACCGAAGATCGCCTTTCCCCCTGGGTACGGCAAAAAACCATCCAAAAGGCAGTGGAGAGCTTCCGCGTCCCCCCGGAGCACAAGGCTGAGCTCAAGGCTCTGCGCCGCTGAACAGCCCCTCATCTCACCCCGGAACCGCCCGTTCCGGGGCTTTTTTTACAGTTTGTTCATCCCCTGCGTTTGCCTTTTTTGCCGCAGTATGGTAAAATATCCGCACAAAACCATTTTTGGGAGTGACTTATGCTAAAACGATGGACGGCGCTGCTGCTGGCGGTCATGCTGGTGCTTTTGACTGCCTGCAGCGCGCAAAAAGAATACAAACTGTCCGCGGTATTTGCCGCCGCGGAGGAAGACCGCACCCAGTGGCTGGCCGATCCCGATAACGCCGCCCTGTGGGAGCAGCTGGGCCTTTCCGGCTCGGTCGTCTCGGATGGCGACCCCGCCGCTTTGACCATCGGCGCGCAGCACTGGGTGCTGCAGCCCGCCACGGTGGAGGGTAAAGCTGTGACCCTGTGCTACTGCGTTGATGAGCAAAACCGGCCCCTTTTGGATCTGCGGGCCTCCTTCGGCATCAATGTGCTGCCGGTGGAGGAATGGACCGCCTGTGAGGATCTTTTCATCGTGCGCGTGTGGGCGCAGCAGGGCGGGGACCTGCCGGAAGGCTATCTTTCCGGGGAGGATGAGGGCCTGAACCGCTATGCCGTTCTTCTCACCGATCCCATCACCGGCGAAAGCGCCAGTGCTGTTGCCGCCGATGCCGAATTGCAGGCTCTCCTGGCCGATGGCGAGCCCCATGCCCTGTGCCTGCGGTTGCGGGCCATGCAGCAGGGGGAACCGCCCCTCCGGGTCGTCACAGTGCTGTGCCAGGGCTGGCTGGAAAAGGAATCGGTGCTGCGGGTACAGTCGGAGCAGCTTTTGTGGGCGGCCCGCCACGGGGAAAATGACACCCTGCGTCTGCTGCTCAATGAGGGCAATGTTTCGGTGACCGACCGCAATGGCGATGGCCTGCTGTGGGCCGCGCTGCAAAGCGGCAATGCCGAAACGGTGGAGCTGGTGGTCAAAGCCGGTGCCACCGGGGAAAACCACAATCTCTACTGGGCGGAGCCTGCCACCCTTACCATAGCGGAGCGCCAGGATTGGCAGCAGCTGCTTTCCACTCTGGAGGAGCAGCACACCGATACCGGCTGCACGGCGCCTTCCATTGCCTACTGCTGCACCGCCATGGGGAATGCCGAACGGCTGTCGCTTTACCTGGCCCATTTCCCGCTCTCGGCGGAGGAGGCCGCCCTTCCCGAAGAGGACAGCACCACTGTGGCCCTGCGCTACGGGGTGGAAAGCGCCCAAACCGGCAATTTGCTGGACCTGGCTGTGGCCAATGATGATACCGAAACCGCCGCTGTACTGCTGCAAAATGGGGTCACGGCCTCGCCGCTGCTGCTCAAAAAGCTGCAGGCCTCGCCCACTACCCTTTCCGATGAGATGCTGGCGCTGCTGGGCAGCTACCGGTACTTTGGCGTGCTGGATGAGGTGCTGGCCGATTACCGCGCGTTCAAGGAGAGCTACGAGGCCGTGGCGGGGGAAAGCTGCCGCCGCTTCGAGCGGGATTACGCAGCCTACTGTGAGGCCATGGAAAAGGGCGATAGCTTCGCCGCCGCCGGCATTATGGATAGCGGCCTGCTGGATGAGATCGTGGGTCAGCTGCAGGCAGTGCAGAATGTGGCAAAGCCAGAGACCGAGGCCATCAACGCCCTGTGGGACCTGATGTACGAGTACGCCGATATGATGGATACCGCCGGCTACTACTACAAGCGCATCTCCCTCAGCACCTATGTGGTCACACGCCGCTACTATCGGGCCCTGTTTGAAAACCGCCTGGGCCGTGCTCACGCCCTTTACGAGGAATTCAAGCACCAGACCGCCGTTTACGATGGCCTTTTGCAGAACTGGGCCGAATAAATCTAACCGAAAGAAGGCTTTTCCGCATGATCTATTACCTCACCGGCACCGGCAACAGCCGCTGGGCCGCGCAGCTGCTGGCAGATCATCTGCACGATACCGCCGAGGATGCCGCCCCCGCCCTCAAAAGCGGCCTGGCGCCTTCCCTCCATTCCGAAAAACCGTGGGTCTTTGTCTGTCCCACCTACGGCTGGCAGATCCCCCATGTCTTTGCCGATCTGCTGCGCCGCACCGGATTTGATGGCAGCAGAAAAGCCTATTTCGTCCTCACCTGCGGGGATGATATCGGTGCGGCCGGGCCCCGCCTGCGCAAGCTCTGCGGGGAGCTGGGCCTGGAATACCGCGGCGTGTGGCCGCTGGTGATGCCGGAAAACTATGTGGCCATGTTCCCGGTGCCAGGAGAGGAAGAGGCGAAGAAGATCATTGATGCCGCGCGGGAGCCCCTTCTGGAAGCCGCCGCCCTCATCGCAGGGGATCAGCCCTTCCCGGGGGGAAAGCTGACCCTGGCCGACCGCCTAAAAAGCGGCGTTGTCAACCGTTTCTTCTATCGCTTTTGCATCAAAAGCAGCCCCTTTTACACCACCCCGGCCTGCAATGGCTGTGGCCGCTGCGCCAAAATGTGCTTCACCAACTGCATCGTGATGCGGGAGGGCAAACCCCACTGGGAGGGGCATTGTACCCACTGCATGGCCTGTATCTGCGGCTGCCCGCAGCACGCCATTGAGTACGGCAAAAAGAGCCAGGGCAAGCCCCGCTACCGCTGCGAGGAGTACACCGGGTGAGCTTTGGCGGAAAAATGCCGCTTTTTTGCGATGAAACCGCCCTTTTTGTGCAAAATAGTGCTTGCAAAGCCTTGCAATTTGTGATACAGTATTATTTGGAATATGGTAGTAGAAAGAAAGAGTGGGGCGACCCGCTCTTTCCTTTATGTTAGGAGGCAAAGCGATGGCCAAAAAGAATACCGCCGCCATAGCGGAGGAGCTGGCAGCTCCCATTCTGGAAGAGATGGGCCTGCAGCTGTGGGATGTCGTCTACGAGAAGGAGGGCAGCGGCTGGTACCTGCGGTACTATGTCGATAAAGAGGGCGGCATCGATATCAATAGCTGCGAGGCCTTTTCCCGGGCAATCAGCGATGTGCTGGATGAAGCCGACCCAATCGATGGCAGCTACACGCTGGAGGTTTCCTCCCCCGGCATCGAGCGCGCCCTCACCCGCGATTGGCACTTTGAGACCCTGATGGGCCAGCAGCTGCTGGTGCGGCTCATCCGCCCGGTGGAGGGCGTTCGGGATTTCATCGGCACCCTTACCGATTACCGCGATGGCACCCTGACCCTGCTGCTGGATGAAAAAACCGAAATGAATGTGGAACGCGGCGAAACCGCGTTTATCCGTCTGTATAATGATTTTAGTGGAGGAGTAAGCAAATGAGCGCTGCAAGAGCCAAGAAGAAACCCCAGGAGGAATTTAACCTCTTTGATGCCCTGAAGATGCTGGAGAAGGAAAAAGGCATCCCGGTGGATTATATGATCGAAAAGATCCAGACCGCCATCGCTCAGGCCATCAAGAAGGACCCCTTTAACAGCGAAAACAGCGTCGTGGAGATTGATCCCGAGACCGGCCGCTTCTATGTGGCGCTGCGCAAGGATGTCGTGGAGGAGGTCGAGGACCCAACCACCCAGATCAGCGTGGAGGATGCTGCCAAGTACCAGAGCGGCATCACCGCCGGAAGTGTGCTGGAAGTCGCCCTTGATCCTAAAAAGTTCGGACGCATCGCGGCCCAGGCGGCCAAATCGTCCATCCATCAGGGTATCCGGGAGGCCGAAAAGGGCCTGCTGCTCAAGGAGTATGAGAGCCGCCAGCACGATATCGTTTCCGCCAAGGTGCTGCGGGTGGATCCCGTCCGCGGCAATGTCACCCTGGAGATCGGCAGCAGCGAAGCCGTGCTGCCCAAGACCGAGCAGATCCCCGATGAAACCTTTACCGAGGGTCAGCGCATCAAGGTATATGTGGTGGATGTGCAGAACACCGAAAAGGGCCCCCGCCTTATGATCTCCCGCACCCACCCCGGCCTGGTCAAGCGTCTCTTCGAGATGAATGTCCCCGAAATCTACGATGGCACCGTCGAGATCCGTTCCATCGCCCGCGAGGCGGGCTCCCGCAGCAAGCTGGCCGTTTCCAGCCGGGATGAGAATGTGGATGCCATCGGCGCCTGCATCGGCCCCAAGGGCGCCCGTGTCAATACCATCGTGGAGGAGCTGGGCGGCGAAAAGATCGATGTCGTCAATTACAGCGATGACCCCGCCGCCTACATTTCCGCGGCGCTTTCTCCCGCCACCGTTTTGGGCGTGGAGATCCTGGATGCCGATACCCACAGCTGCCGCGTCACCGTGCCGGATCACCAGCTCTCGCTCGCCATCGGCAATAAGGGCCAGAACGCCCGCCTGGCGGCCCGCCTGACCGGCTGGAAGATCGATATCCGTCCCGAAAGCGGCTTCTACGGCGAGGAGGAACCCGCCAAGGAAGAGTAATCATAAAGAAAGGAGGCACCCACAGTGCAGCAAAAGAAGATCCCCGTAAGAATGTGCGCCGGCTGCGGCGAGCATTTCCCCAAAAAAGAGCTGGTACGCATTGTCCATACCCCGCAGGGCGAGGTCCATGTAGACCCCACCGGGCGGATGGCCGGTCGAGGAGCCTATCTCTGCCGCAAGGTCGAGTGCCTCCGCAAGGCACAAAAGGCCAAACGGCTGGAGCGTGCTTTCCAATGCCCCGTACCCGATGAGGTGATGGCAAAACTGGAAGAGGAGCTGAACGCCGCCGATGAATGATGTGACCCAAAGAAAGGTGCTGGGATTCATCTCCCTGTGCCGCCGGGCCGGCCGGCTCACCACCGGCATGGATGCCGCCGTGGAAAAAGCGGAAAAAGGGGAAGCCCATCTTCTCCTGCTGGCGCAGGATCTTTCCACCCGCAGCGCCGCGCGGCTCCGGCAAAAGCTGCCGGATATCCCGGTAATTTCTCTTCCCTGTACGATGCAGACCCTCAGCCGCTATACCGGCAAAAATACCGGCATTCTGGCGGTCTGCGATGAAAACTTCGCCGGTGGTATCCGGGCAATGATGAGTGATGATGAGGAGGACTTGGATAGATGATCGAAAAAGTTAAACTGAACGAGGTCGCCAAAGACCTGAATATAAGCGGCAAGGACCTGACCGCGCTGCTGCAGGAGCGCTTCGGCGGCGAGGCCAAAAAGCCGCAGACGGTGCTCTCCGGCGAGGAGCTCAATTTTGTGATGGAGCACTACACCCAGCAGCACGCCGTCAAGGACTTCGGCGAGTACTTTAAGCTGGGTGAAAAGAAGCCCGCCCCTGCCGCGGCCCCCAAACCCGCAGAAAAGCCCGCCGAAAAGCCCGTGGAAAAGGCAGCGCCCGCGCCCGCCCCGGCTCCCCGGCCCGCCGCCCCGGCTCCACGGCCCCAGCAGCCGGCCGCCAATGGCCAGGGCCAAAACCGTCCCCAGCAGGGGAATAACCGCCCCCAGCAGGGGAATAACCGCCAGCAGGGCGACCGCCGGTTTGAGAATAACCGTCCGCAGGGCGACCGCCGGTTTGAGAACAACCGCGATAACAACCGCCCCCAGGGCAACGGCCTGCGGCCCAATCTGAACCAGAAGCCCGCTGCTCCCGCCCCGGCCCCCAAGCCTGCGGCGCCCCAGCAGCCCGCCGCCCCCCGCAAGCCCATCGAGATCCGCCAGCAGGCCCCCAAGCAGAAGGGCCCCAAGGGCGAGAATACCTTTACCGCCAATACCGTGACCCGCACCACCGTGGATATGCGCACCAGCGAGGTCAACCTCGATAAGTACAATGAGCGGTACGAACAGATCGCCCCGGCCGGCAACATGAAGGATAACTTCGCCAAAAAGCAGAAGCTCAATCAGAAATCCGCCCGCCGCGGCAAGCCCGTCCTCAGCCGCAAGGAGCGCGAGGAGGAAAAGATGCGCCGCCTGGAGCTGGAGCGTCAGCGCCGCCAGCGGCTGGAGGTGGCCCTGCCCGAGGAAATGACCGTCGGCGAGCTGGCCCTCACCCTCAAGGTACAGGCCAGCGAGATCGTCAAGAAGCTGATGGGACTGGGCGTTATGGCCTCCATCAGCGATGTCATCGACTTTGATACCGCCTCCCTCGTCGCCATGGAGATCGGCGCCAAGGTCACCAAGCAGGTCGTTGTCACCATTGAGGACCGCCTGTTCGAGGTAGAGGATAAGGAAGAAGCCCAGGAGCCCCGGCCCCCCATCGTGGTGGTCATGGGCCATGTCGATCACGGCAAGACCTCTATCCTGGATGCCATCCGGAAAACCAGTGTCGTTTCCGGCGAAGCCGGCGGCATCACCCAGCACATTGGTGCTTACCAGGTGCAGGTGGATGGCCGTCCCATCACCTTCCTGGATACCCCCGGCCACGCCGCCTTCACCTCCATGAGAGCCCGCGGCGCCCAGGTCACCGATATCGCCGTGCTGGTCGTCGCCGCCGATGACGGCATTATGCCCCAGACGGTAGAGGCCATCAACCACGCCAAGGAGGCCGGTGTTTCCATCATCGTGGCCATCAATAAGATGGATAAACCCGAAGCCAATCCCGAGCGCATCAAGCAGCAGCTCACCGAATACGAGCTTGTCCCCGAGGAGTGGGGCGGCGATACCATCTGCGTTCCCGTTTCCGCCAAAACCGGCATGGGGCTGGATAACCTCCTGGAGATGATCCTGCTGGTGGCCGATACCATGGAGCTGACCGCCAACCCCAACCGCATGGCCAAGGGCACCGTTATCGAAGCCAAGCTGGATACCGGCCGCGGCCCTGTGGCCACCGTCCTCATCCAGACCGGTACCCTGCATTCCGGCGAGGCCATTATCGCCGGCACCGCCGTGGGCCGTGTGCGTGTCATGACCAACGATAAGGGCCAAAAGGTCGAGGAGGCCGGTCCCTCCTGCCCGGTGGAGATCACCGGTCTGGCCGAAGTCCCCGCCGCAGGCGATATCTTCAATGCCGTTGAGGATGAGAAGCTGGCCCGCGAGCTGGTGGAAAAACGCCGCATGGAGCAGAAAGAGGAGGAATTCAAGCGGTACCAGAAGGTCACCCTGGATAACCTCTTCGAGCACATCAGCGAGGGCGAGGTGCTGGAGCTGCCCGTTATCGTCAAGGGCGATGTTCAGGGCTCGGTGGAAGCCGTCCGCCAGTCCCTTGAAAAGCTCTCCAATAACGAGGTCCGGGTCCGTGTCATCCACGGCGCCGTCGGCGCTGTCAGCGAAAGCGATGTCATGCTGGCCAATGCCTCCCATGCCATCATTGTCGGCTTCAATGTCCGTCCCGACCCCACCGCCAAGGCCAATGCCGAGCGTGACGGTGTCGAGATCCGCCTCTACCGCATCATCTACGATGCCATCGAGGAGATCGAGGCCGCTATGAAGGGTATGCTCAAGCCCAAGACCGAGGAGGTCGATCTGGGCCGGGCGGAGATCCGCAATGTTTACAAGATCACCGGCGTGGGCGCCGTGGCCGGCTGCTATGTGCTGGATGGCAAGATGGTCCGCTCCGCCAATATCCGTGTGGTCCGGGATGGCATCATCATCGCCGATGATAAGATGGCCTCCCTGCGCCGCTTCAAGGACGATGTGAAGGAAGTGGCCCAGGGCTACGAATGCGGCATCACGCTGGAGAAGTTCAGCGACCTGAAGAACGGCGATATCTTTGAAGCCTACGAGATTAGAGAAATCAAACAATAATTTTCTGGTAAAGAAGGCGGCCGGATCATATCCGGCTGCCCCTTGCCGTTTGAAGAGAAAAACCAAAGGAGGGGCACCATGCCGAATTATAAAAACGCCCGTCATGGCGAGGATATCCACCGGGAGCTGACCGCAATTTTCCGGTCGCTCAAGGATCCCCGCATCGACCCCATGCTTTCCATCGTCCGCACCGAGCTTTCCCGTGACGGCTCCAGCTGCAAGGTCTATGTCAGCTCCCTTTCCGGCATCGAGACCGCGAAAGAATCGGTGAAGGGGCTCAAGAGCGCGGCAGGCCATATCCGCCGGGAGGTGGGCAGCCGGCTGGCCATGCGCCACACCCCGGAATTCCAGTTCATCGCCGATGACTCCATCGAATACGGTGTCCACATCAGCCACCTGCTGCGGGAGATCGTCCCGGAGGAGGAAGCGAAAGGGGAGACCGAAGAATGAGGGAAAACCTTTCCGCGGCCCGCGCGGCCGAGCTGCTGATGCAGAAGGACAATATCACCCTGCTGTGCCACCGCCGCCCCGATGGCGATACGGTGGGCAGCGCCTTTGCCCTATACTATGCCCTAAAGGAGCTGGGCAAGGAGGTGCGGGTGCTGTGCGCCGATGCCCTGCCGAAGCAGTATGACTACCTGTATGGGGATTACACCCCCAGCCGAGTGCTGGATTGGCCGGTGGAATATGTGGTGACCGTGGATGTGGCCACCGCCGGGATGCTGGGCGGCCTGGAGGAAAAGTACGGCCATATGGTGGATCTCTGCATTGACCACCACCCCAGCAACAGCGATTATGCCGCCCAGACCTGCCTGTGGCAGGAGGCCGGGGCCTGTGCCGAGCCGGTCGCCGCCGTCATTAAGGCCATCGGGCTGCCCGTTTCCGGCAAAATAGCCGAGTGTGTCTATACCGGCCTTGTCACCGATACCGGCGGGTTCCGCTTTTCCAATACCGCGGCCGGGACGCTGCGGCTGGCTGCGGAGATCATGGAAAGCGGTGTGGATACCGCCGCCATCAATACCCGTGTTTTTGAAAGCGAAAGCAAGGCCAAAATGCTGGCCGAAGCCAAAATGATGTCCTCGCTGGAATTTTACGCCGGGGACCGGATCGCCGTGATGCCGGTGACGCTGGCCATGCGGGCCCAAACCGGCGTGACCGGTGAGGAGCTGGAGGATGTGGCAGGTATCCCCCGGAAGATAGAGGGCGTGCTGCTGGGCATCACCATCAAGGAGCACGAGGGGGAATGCCATATCTCCCTGCGCAGCAAGGAGCCGGTCAATGCCGATGAGATCGCGGAGATCTTCGGCGGCGGCGGGCACCGTTTGGCCGCTGGAATCACCATAAAGGGAACGGTGGAGGAGGCCGCCCGCCTGCTGGTGGCCGAGGCCGTAAAACATCTGCCAAAGGAGCAAGCATGAAGAAAACATACCATTCCCGCCAGCTGGAGGGGATCCTATGTGTCGATAAACCGCAGGACTGGACCTCCTTTGATGTGGTGGCCAAAATGCGGGGCATTGCCGATTGCCACAAAATAGGCCATGGCGGTACCCTGGACCCGATGGCTACCGGTGTGCTGCCGCTCTTTTTTGGCCGCAGCGCCAAGGCCATGGAGCTGATGCCGGTACAGGATAAACGCTATACCGCTTCCATCCGCTTTGGGGTGACCACCGATACCCAGGACTGCACCGGCAATATCCTTTCCACCAGCGAAAAGCCGGTGACAAAAAAAGCGCTGGAGGCAGCCCTGGCGCCGCTGCGGGGCACCATTGACCAGCTGCCGCCGATGTATTCCGCCGTTTGGGTGGATGGCCAGCGGCTGTATAAGCTGGCCCGGGCCGGAAAAGAGGTGGAACGGCCCACCCGGCAGGTGACCATCCACCGGCTGGACCTGCTGGAATTTGACCCGGAGAACCGGACCTGTGTCATTGATGTGGCCTGTTCCAAGGGGACCTATATCCGGACCCTTTGCCATGATATCGGCGAGGCGCTGGGCTGCGGCGGTATGCTGACCGCCCTGAGAAGGACCGAGACTCTGGGCTTTACCACGGCGGACTGCCATACCCTGGAGGAGCTGAAGCAGGCCAGTGAGGAAGGCCGCTTTGAGGAGCTGCTGATGCCGGTGGATGCGGCTTTCCGGCAGTATAAAAGCATCTTCCTCTCCCCCAAGCAGAGCAAAATGCTCCTCGACGGCATTCGGCTGGATACCAACCGCATCAAAATTCCCGCCGAGGGAGATACGGTGCGGGTTTACGGCGACGGCCGTTTTTTGGCGCTGGCCCACATCGAACGCAGCATAGCAGAATTGCAGATCATCAAGCTGTTTTACACAAAGGAGAATCCCAATTGCTGATCTTCCATGACCTTTCCCGCAAAAGTGAATATCCTACGGTGGCGGCGCTGGGCTTTTTTGACGGCGTGCACCTGGGGCACCGCGCGGTAATAGCCGAGGCGGTAAAACAGGCGCGCGCGCAAAACGGCAAGGGGGCGGTTTTTACCTTTGAGCCGCCGCACCACACCGACCGGGCCGTGAGCAAAAGCGATGTGAAGCTGCTGCAAAGCCCTGAAAGCCGGGACCGGGTGATGGAGGAGCTGGGGGTGGAGCTGGTGCTTTGCCCGCCGTTTGAGAGCTTCTACAACTTTTCTCCGGAGGAATTTGTGCGGGAGATACTGAAAAACTGCCTGAACTGCAGGGGTGTGGTGTGCGGTGAGGATTACCGCTTTGGCAAAAAGGGCGCCGGAAATGTGGCCCTGCTGCGGGAGCTGGCGGAGCCGATGGGCATTGCTGTGACGGCGCTGGAGCCGGTGACCTGGAAAGGGGAGACGGTGAGCTCCAGCCGGATACGGCGCTGCCTGCTGGAGGGAGATACCGAGCTGGCGGGAGAGCTGCTGGGGACGCCTTATGCCGTCTGTGGAAAAGCGGTGCGGCGGGGAGAGGAGCTCTACCTGCGGCTGCCGCCGGAAATGGCGCTGCCGGCGGAGGGCTGCTACCATGGATTGGACAAGACCCATGGCGGCCGGCCGGTACTGCTGACCGTCCGGGAGGGGGCCATTGCCTGGCGGGGAGAGGCCGCTGAGCAAGAGCCGGTGGAGCTGGCCTTTCTGGGGCGGGGATAAAAAGTCCTCCCACTAATACGGCAAAATCGCATGTTTTTTGCAGTCCAAAGGTTAATGTTTCACTTTTTTTAATGGAAAGTTTACATTATGGGGAAATATTGGACGAAAGTTGCATAAATGATGGATTTAACAGGGCGATAGTTACAGGGAATATAAGTTTATTTTGGGGATAGTTTGTAGTCGCCTGGCGGCGGGGCGGAGTCTTTTGCAAAGGCGTAACCTGTATGCCTGCCCGGCGGGAGGATAGTTTGTAATCGCCTGGCGGCGTCGCGAAGTCACCGAAGGGTGACAATCAGTACCGCTCGCCGCGGAGGCCTTCCTTTTGTTCCTGCAAAAGGAAGCAAAACAGGGTCAAGGGGGACGGATTCCCCCTTGACGAACCCCTTTCTGTCGCTTGCAGTGCTGGATACGAACGATGCAAAGCATCGTCCGTACTGCGCACAGATACGCTCCTAAGGTAGCCGCGGGCGCATCTGCCCCATCCGCCTTGCGGTGCCCGAAAAAATCTTCGCGCTGCTCGCTTGCTCGATTTTTTCGACCGCTACGGGTGCTCCGCCTCGCTGCATCCGCCACTGGCGGCGCTCGGCTCCGCACCCCCTACCCCTCCCCCGTGGCGGGGGAGGGGCCGTCTGGGCAAATAGCTGCTTGTTCAACCCATAGGCTCGACAGCGTGACTTCCTGCAATCGGTTTGCAGGAACCAAATTAAAATGCGCCTGCGGCTCCTTATCAGCGTCGTCTAATCCCGCTCCGGGAATGCGCAGCGTTTCCGGGCGGGAGGGCTCCGACGCGTAGGGGGTCTCGGGGTCCTCCCCGAGTGACTTTTGGTTACTTTTCTTTATAGAAAAGTAGGGCCCCGCCGGCGAGGCGTACAGGCTGTCACCCTGCGGTGACTCCGCGACGCCGAAGGCGAGATGAAATTTGGGATGAAGGGGGTCGCGGGGGCTGGGGCGCGGGACGGCGATTGGCCGAGGAAGGCCCCGCCGCCGGCAGGCGGAAAAACCGCTTGAAACAAGGAAAATCTGCGCAAAATAGTTTGACAAGCTGTGGGCGGTATGATACAATATCAAGTGCCGCATGCGACGGGCTTTTATAAGTGTATCCCGAAAGGGGTGCCGCCTTGTTTTTTCGCAGCGAGATTAACGAAAGAGGCTACACAATATGTACGCAATCTTTGAAACCGGTGGCAAACAGTACACCGCAAAGGTCGGCGATGTTCTTTACATCGAGAAGCTGAACGCTGAAGTCGACCAGACCGTGACCTTCGAGAAGGTTCTTGCAGTTGGTGATGACACCATGACCTTTGGCACCCCCTATGTAGAGGGCATGACCGTAAGCGGCAAGGTGCTGAAGAATGGCAAGGCCAAGAAGATCGTGGTAATGACCTATCGTCCCAAGAAGGACAGCAAGCGCAAGATGGGTCATCGCCAGCCCTACACCAAGGTGGAGATCACCGCGGTAGGCACCGCTACTGAGGAGAAGCCCGCGAAGAAGGCTGCTGCCCCTAAGGCGGAAGGCGAGAAGAAGCCCGCTGCCAAGAAGGCTGCTGCTCCCAAGGCGGAGGGTGAAAAGAAGCCCGCTGCTAAGAAGGCTGCTGCCCCCAAGGCCGAAGGCGAAAAGAAGACCACTGCCAAGAAGGCTGCTGCTCCCAAGGCGGAGGGCGAGAAAAAGCCCGCTACCCGTAAGACTGCTGCCAAGAAAACTGAGGAGAAAGGTGAGGTGTAATTTATGGCTCATAAAAAAGGTATGGGTTCTACCAAGAACGGCCGTGATTCTGAGTCCAAGCGTCTGGGCGTAAAGCGTGCTGACGGTCAGGCAGTTCTGGCTGGCAACATCCTGGTCCGCCAGAGAGGCACTCACATTCATCCCGGTGAGAATGTAGGGATCGGCAGCGACGATACCCTGTTTGCTCTGGTTGACGGCCGCGTCAAGTTTGAGCGTATGGGTAAAGAGCGCAAGAAGGTTTCCGTTTACCCTGCAGAATAATTTGGCCAAAGACAAAGTCCCGGAGTGTAAACCCCGGGATTTGTTCTTGCAACGGATAACCGGCGGCCGGCGGGGGAAACTGCCGGTAGGACGGTTTTTATGATAGAAGCGAGGAACAAGATGTTTGTAGATAAAGCGAAAATTTCCATCAAGGCGGGGGACGGCGGCAACGGCGCGGTTTCCTTCCACCGGGAAAAGTTTGTGGCGGCGGGCGGCCCCGATGGCGGCGACGGCGGACGCGGGGGAGATGTGATCTTCCAGGCGGATACCAACATGAGCAGCCTGATCGGGTTCCGGTATAAGAAAAAATATGCCGCCGAAAACGGACAGAACGGCAGCGGCGCGCGGTGCAGCGGTAAAACCGGTGAGAGCCTGGTCATCAAGGTGCCGAAGGGTACCGTGGTGCGGGAGGCCGAGACCGGCCGGGTGCTGGCCGATCTTTCCGGCGATGAGCCGGTGGTGGTAGCCCGCGGCGGCAAGGGCGGCTGGGGCAATCAGCACTTTGCCACGGCGACCAGACAGATCCCGCGCTTTGCGCGGCCCGGCTACCCCGGTGAGCGCTACGATGTGGAATTGGAACTGAAGCTGCTGGCCGATGTGGGGCTGTGCGGCTTCCCTAATGTGGGCAAATCCACCCTGATCTCGGTGGTGAGCGCCGCCAAGCCGGAAATAGCGAATTACCACTTTACCACCCTGACCCCCGTGCTGGGTGTGGTGCGGGTGGACGGCGAGACCAGCTTTGTGATGGCGGATATCCCCGGACTCATCGAGGGCGCCAGCGAGGGGCTGGGACTGGGACATGAGTTTCTGCGGCATGTGGACCGCTGCCGGCTGATTGTGCATGTGGTGGATGTGAGCGGGATAGAGGGACGCGATCCCATCGAGGACTTTAAGACCATCAATACCGAGCTGCGGCGCTTTAACCCCGAGCTGGCGGAGCGCCCCATGCTGGTGGCCGGCAACAAGTGCGATATGGCCACTGAGGAGCAGATAGCGGCCTTTCGCGAGTATGTGGAGGGGGAGGGCTATCGCTTTTTCCCCATCAGCGCGGCGACAAGACAGGGCACCGAGGAGCTGGTGCAGGCCATTGCCGCGGAGTTGGCCAAGCTGCCGCCCATCGTGCGGTATGAGCCGGAGCCCATCACCGAGGAAGAGCGCCTGAAGGCCACCCGCCGCAACCAGTTCACCGTGGAAGTGGTGGACGGCGTGTATGTGGTGAAGGCCGACTGGCTGGCCAATGCGCTGACCGGTGTGAATATGGAGGACTACGAATCGCTGCAATACTTCCAGCGGGTGCTGATCCAGAGCGGGATCATCAAGAAGCTGGAGGATATGGGCATCAACGAAGGGGATACCGTGAGTATCCTGGACTTTGAATTTGAGTATGTGAAGTGATGGCAATGAGCGGAAAATTTGACCCAAAAATGCTGAGTGCGCTGGACCTTGCCTTTGTGGGGGACGGGGTGTACGGCCTGCTGGTGCGGGAAATGCTGGCCCGGGATGGCAGCCGCCCGGTGGGTGAGCTGCACCGCATGGCGGTGGCCTATGTGAACGCCACGGCGCAGGCGGCGGCCTACGACCGCATTGCCCCGCTGCTGACCGAGCAGGAGCAGGCGGTATACCGCCGGGGCCGCAACGGTGGGGCCCATCCGCCCAAAAACGCCGACCCGGGCCACTATGCCAAGGCGACCGGGCTGGAGGCGCTTTTTGGTTACCTGTACCTGAATGGGGCGCAGGAGCGGGCACGGGAGCTTTTTGAGGCGATAACGGCCGGCAAAGAGGAAGCGAAACAGAACTGAAAACGGAGGACGGTGCGATGAAAAACCGGGAATGGCTGCGGCGGCTGCCGATGGATCTCCTGATGGATATAGTGGGCGGTTTGATCTACGCGGTGGGTCTGAACTGCTTTGCGAACCCCAATGATATTGCCCCCGGAGGGATGTCCGGTGTGGCGGTCATCCTCAATTATCTGTTTGAGATCCCGATGGGTATCACCATCTTCTGCGTCAATATCCCGTTGCTGCTGCTGGCATGGCGCTTTTTGGGACATGAATTTACGCTGCACAGCCTGAAGACCATCCTGGTATGGTCGGTACTGGTGGATGTGGTGGCCCCTTACCTGCCGGCCTATGCCGGGGATAAGATCCTGGCAGCGCTGTTTGGCGGCGTGTGCATCGGCGTTGCGGTGGCACTGGTGTTCCTGCGGGGTTCCACCACCGGCGGGACCGATATCGTGAGCCGGCTGCTGCAGCGGCGCTGGCCCTTTATGCCCATCGGCAAGACGATGATCGCGGTGGACGCGGTGATCGTGGTGGCTTCGATGGTGGTCTTTAAGAACATTGAGACCGGCCTGTACGCACTAATCGCCATTTATGTCAGCGGAAGCGTGATTGATACCATTATGGGCGGACAGAATACCGGACGCATGGTGCTGATCGTGAGTGATGAGCATACCGCCATAGCCAAGGGCATTATGGAGAAGATGGGGCGCGGTGCCACCCTGCTGAACGCCACCGGGGCATACAGCGGCGCGGAGCGCCATGTGGTGCTATGCGCGGTGCGTAACAATGAATACCCCCGCCTGCGGGAGCTGATACGGCAGTATGATCCCAAGGCATTCCTAATAACGACCAATGTGAACGAGGTGCTGGGCGAGGGATTTGCCTCGCTGAACGCCAAGAACCTGACCTGAACGACGGCGGAGAGGAAGACAATGCGGATTCGATACAACCCGGAGGCGCGGCCGGAGCTGGCCGCGTGGGAATACTACATTGACGAGCCGGAAAAGCTGCGCGGTCACTGGGCAGAGCAATTTGCCCGGCGTCAGCCGATGGTGCTGGAGCTGGGCTGCGGCAAGGGAGGCTTTCTGGCGCAGATGGCGCCGGCCCACCCGGAGAAGAACTACATTGCGCTGGACGTGAAAAGCGAAATGCTGGTGCTGGCCAAGCGCAAGGCGGAGGAGGCCTATGCCGCGGCGGGCGTGCCGATGGATAACTTCTTGATGACGGCGGTGGATATTGAGCGGATCTTCCTCATCATGGATGAGACGGACCAATTTGATGAGGTGTATATCAACTTCTGTCCGCCTTGCCCCAAGTGCCGCCAGCACAAGCACCGTCTGACCCATCCGCGGCAGCTGGAGCGCTACCAAAAGCTGATGGCCCCGGGCGCGAGGCTCTACTTTAAGACCGATGACGACGACCTGTTTATGGCCTCATTGGGCTACCTGGAGGAGGCGGGCTGGGTGCTGGACTACCGCACCCACGACCTGCACCGGGAGGGCGCCCCGGCCGAAAGCCCCCGCACCGAGCATGAGGAGATGTTTGCCGGGCAGGGGATCCGCATCAAGTACCTGATAGCGCACCCGCCGGAAGAGAACCAATAAAAAGAACCCCTGAGAGCCGAGAATTTGGCTTCAGGGGGCTTTTTTGATGGGGGATCAGGCCGAGGGGTTCAGAGAACGCTCCAGCCAGATGGAGGCGATATTGAGCGCCTCGTACAGGCCGTTTTTTTCGGTCTTTTTGATCATTCGATCCTTGGGGGGCAGGGTCTCATCGGTGGAGAGGATCTGCACCAGCACCCGGTCGGCGGTTTTTTCCGCGTCGTCCTTGGTGGAAAGGATCTTGAGCATGGCAACACAGCTTTCTGCCGGGTTGCCGTAGTAGAGGGTATTGCCGCTGCGCACCAGCGGTTTGCCCTTATATTCCAGCATATTTTCCATGGGGGTGGCCTCCTTCTTAGTAGGGTGGGGAAAAAGGGCACTTAACGCTCCAGATAGCTGCGCAGCAGCACCTGCAGCAGCTCATCGCGATCGATGTGGCGGATGAGGGCGCGGGCGTTATTGTGGGTGGTGATATAGGTGGGGTCTTCGCTGAGGATATAGCCAACCAGCTGGTTGATGGGATTGTAGCCCTTTTCCAGCAGCGCCTCATATACGGTGGTCAGGGTTCTCTTCAGTTCCTTTTCCCGGTCTTCCTTGATGGAAAAAGAGATGGTGGGTTCGGTATTGGCCATATTGTCACTCTCCCTTCTGTGCAAAGCTGTGGGCGGCCCGGTGCTGCATAGGGTGCGCCCGCCGGATGGGCAGGCGGCCCTAAATGATGCACTAATACTATTGTAGCGTAAAGCGCCGGGGAATACAAGGAGAAAAAGCGCAAAGAAACGAGTTTTCTCCCTGTTTTATAAATTTTAGGCGCGCAGGGTGATGCCATACTGCGAGAGCGCCTTGAGCGCTTTTTCGATGGCCTTATCGCATTCCTCCACGGTGAGGGTGCGGTCGGAGGCACGCAGCACCAGGGAATAGGCGACGCTCTTTTTACCGGCAGGGACAGGGGCACCGCGGTAGACATCGAACAGCTTGATCTGCTCCAGAATATTGCCAACGGCACCGGTGATGGTCTTTTCGATGGCGGCAACGGGCAGGCTCTCATCGCAGATGACGGCCAAATCGCGGGTGGAGGCGGGGAAGCGCGGCAGGGCGTGATAGGTGGCCTCCGGCAGACGCGCGGCAAACATCCGGGCGATATCCAGCCGGGCGACCCATGCACGGCAGCCGATGCCGAAGTTCTCCAGCACGGTGGGGTGGACCTCACCGACCGAGCCGATCTCGACCTCCCCAACGGTGAGGACGGCGAAGCGGCCGGGATGATAGCTGGGATGGGTGGAAACGGCGGTGTAATCGGCGCGGGGCAGATTCAGTCGGCTGAGGAGGGATTCCACAGTGCCCTTGAGGGTGAAGAAATCGGCTTCGCCGCCGTAGCAGCCCACCATGAGAACCGCCCGTTCCTCCGGCAGGTCCTCGCCCTCACGGGGCAGGTACTCGCTGGAGATCTCGTAGAGCCATGCTTCGGGATTGCGGTTATTGTAGTTGCGGGCCAGCGTATCCAGCATGCTGGGCAGCCCGGTGGTGCGCATGATGGAGGTATCCTCGCCGAGAGGATTGGTGATGACGACGGATTTGCGCATGGGATGATCGGCCGGCAGGCAGATCTTATCGTACATCTTGGGGCTCATGAAGGAGTAGGTGACGATCTCATCGTAGCCCATGGCGATCATGGCGTTATTGATGCGGCGCTCGAAATCCTGCTCCGGGGTGATGATCGCTTCCGCCGAGCCGCGCAGGGCGGTGGTGGGGATCTTATCGTAGCCGTACATACGGGCTACTTCCTCGGCGATATCGGCCTTCTGCTCCAGATCAGCGCGGTAGCTGGGGACGATGCACTCATTGCCCACCACGGCGATCTCCAGGGGACGCAGCGATTCCACCATTTCCTCACGGGTGAGGGAGATGCCGAGGAAACGGTTCATCCAGTCGGCATCAAAGGGGACGCGGCGCAGGGCATGGTCGGCGTGGTCGATATCGATGACGCCGGAAACCACCTCACCGGCGCCCAACTGCTCCACCAGCTCCAGGGCGCGCAGCAGGGCGCCTTCGCAGTTCATGGGGTCCAGACCTTTTTCAAAGCGGCCGGAGGATTCGGTGCGCATGCCCAGCTTTTTGGCGGTGAGGCGGACGCTGCTGCCCTTGAAGCAGGCGGATTCAAAGACGATGGTATTGGTGTCATTGTGGATGCCGCTGTATTCGCCGCCCATGACGCCCGCTACGGCGCTGGGCTTTTCGGCATCGGCAATGACTAGCATCTCAGGGGAGAGCTCCCGCACGGTGCCATCCAGGGTGGTGATGGTCTCGCCCGCGGCGGCATTGCGTACCACGATCTGGCCGTCCTTGACATACTTGAGATCGAAGGCGTGCATGGGCTGGCCGTATTCCAGCATGACATAGTTGGTGATATCAACGATGTTATTGATGGGGCGGACACCGCAGGCACGCAGGCGCTCCCGCAGCCAGCGGGGAGAGGACGCTACCTTGATATTGCGGACGACGGCCGCCATATAGCGCTGGCAGAGCTCGGTATTTTCCACCCGGACCTTCAGCAGGTCGTTTACATCGCCGCCGGCGCCCTGTACCACGGGGGTATGCAGATGCAGCGGCAGGCGGTAGGTTGCAGCGGTTTCCCGTGCCAGACCAATGATGGAAAGGCAATCGGGACGGTTGGAGGTGATCTCGAATTCCACGACGGTATCATTGAGGCCGATGGCGGTGCGGATGTCCTCGCCGACGGCGCAGGCTTCCTGCAGGATGAAGATGCCGTCCTCGATAGCGTAGGGGAAATCGTGGGTGGTGAGGCCCAGCTCCTTGAGGGAGCAGAGCATACCATTGGATTCCACGCCGCGCAGCTTGCCCTTGGTGATGGTGACGCCGCCGGGGAGGTGGGATTTGTGCAGGGCAGCGGGGACCAGATCGCCCACATGGACATTCTGGGCGCCGGTGACGATCTGTACTGGCTCCGATTTGCCGACATCCACCTGACAGATCCACATATGATCGCTATTGGGGTGGCGCTCCATTGCCAGCACCTTGCCGACTACAACATTTTCGATCTCGGCGCCCTCTACCTCATAGCCCTCTACCTTGGAGCCGGACATGGTAAGCGCTTCGCAAAAATCATGAATGGGTGTATCTACATGGACGAATTCATCCAGCCATCTCATAGAAAGATTCATAACAGTTACCCCTCCTTTCCCTTAAAACTGCTCCAGAAAACGGGTATCGTTTTCGTAGAACAGACGCATATCATCGACAGCAAAGCGGCGCATAACGATGCGCTCCAGGCCGATGCCGAACGCGAAGCCGCTGTACTTTTCGGGGTCCAGTCCGCAGCCGGCCAGCACCTTGGGGTGTACCATGCCGCAGCCTAGAATTTCGATCCAGCCTTCGCCCTTGCAGATGCGGCAGCCCTTGCCATGGCAGGCAAAGCACTGGACATCGACCTCGGCGGAGGGTTCGGTGAAGGGGAAGTGGTGCGGACGGAAGCGCACGATGGAATCTTCGCCGTACAGGCGCTTGATGACCGTTTCCAGGCAGCCCTTGAGGTCGCTCATGGTGATGCCCTCATCAACGACCAGGCCCTCGATCTGATGGAAGATGGGGGAGTGGGTGGCATCCACGGCATCGCTGCGGTACACACGGCCGGGGGCGATGATGCGGATGGGGGGCTTGCGCTGCTCCATGGTGCGGATCTGTACCGGGGAGGTCTGGGTGCGCAGCAGCACCTTATCGGTGATATAGAAGGTATCCTGAGTATCGCGCGCCGGGTGATCGGGCGGCAGATTGAGCGCTTCAAAGTTATAATAGTCCAGCTCGACCTCGGGGCCGGAGACGACATCGAAGCCCATGCCGAGGAAAATTTCCTTGATCTCATCCAAAACGAGATTGAGGGGATGGCGGTGGCCCTCCCGGACGGGTTTGCCGGGCAGGGTGACATCGATGGTCTCCATTTTGAGCTTCTGCTCGGCCATGGCGGCCTTGAGCGCGGCACCGCGGGCAGCCAGCTTTTCCTCGATGGCGGCGCGGACCTCATTGGCCATTTGGCCCATGACAGGGCGCTCCTCCGGGGAGAGCTGGCCCATCGTCTTGAGGATGGCGGTCAGCTCGCCTTTTTTGCCCAGGAGCTGTACCCGCGCTTCCTCCAGCGCGGTCAGATCCTCGGCATTTTGCAGCCGTTCCAGCGCGCGGGCGCGGATGGCTTCCAGTGCGGATTTCATAGTGATCCCTCCATTTTGATAATAATAGCTTTTTGGCGGGCGGATAAAAAAAGACCTCGTCCCGCGACAGGGACGAAGCCGCAAATGCTCCGTGGTACCACCCAGCTTTGCGCCCATGGGGACGCACACTTTACGGCCCGGTAACGAGGGCCATTCCGTCGCTGCCTACTGCTCGAACTGAATCGGGTTCAGCGGCGCTGCTCCCCGGGGAACTTCCCGCATCCTGCCCTGTGCGCCCTCTCAACCTGCGGAGCGCTTCTCTGTGCCAGAGAATGGACGGGTACTTTTCCGGTTCACGGCATTTTTACGCATCTATTTTACCACGGCAAAGGGGCTTTTGCAAGGGGGAGTTTTGTGGTATCATAAAGGAAAACGAGCGAGGGAGGGCCTAAAATGAGAGTGCGAAACGGTGCGGATATTGTGGCGGTGGAGCGGATAGAGAAAAGCATGAAGCGGCCGGGCTTTATGGCGCGGTGTTTTTCGCCGGAGGAGCAGGAGTACATCTGCCGCAAGGCGTGCCCTGCTGAAACCGCGGCGGCGCTGTGGGCGGCCAAGGAGGCCTTTGGTAAGGCGATGGGCGTGGGGCTGAGCGGCTGGGCCATGCCGGAGGCGGCGGTGGCCTATGGAGAGACCGGCGCGCCGTATTTTGCCCTGAGCGGCGAAGCGGAAAAACTGGCCGAAGGCTGGCAGCTGGCGCTTTCCCTGAGCCACGATGGCGGGTATGTTATAGCGATGGTGACGGCATATCGCCTGGATTGATGCTTACACCACCCATACACCACCCCCGGAGCATTCTCCGGGGGCTATTTTTGTAATTAAGTGTAAATATTACAATTCAGCAACGGAAGTATTTACCATATTGTATAATAGATGGACAGATGTGGGCAATACTGGGCGAAAAATAGAGTAAAAACATTGTGATTTGTGGTTTTCATGGGTGGCGAGATGGACTTATCCCAAGCCAAAAGACAACCCCATTTACACCACTTTTTACACACAAATTTGGGGGTGGGTGGTGTAGGAAAGGCGATTGAAAAGCCCTTGATTAAGCGGGTTTGCGGCCTTTCGCTTAATTATAGGAGGAAATCACAATGAAAAAAGTACTCGCACTGGTACTGGCTGTCATCATGGTTTGCACCATGGCTATGGCTGTTGATGTTAGCACCGTAGTTCCTGATACCGGTTCCACTTCTTCTGTTGAGAACGCTTTCAATGTTGTTCATCCTGGCGATTCCATCTACTTCACCCGTGAAGAGCTGAATCTGGCCGATAGCAACGATCCCTATGTAGATGATGACGGTAACTTCGTTCCTGCAAAGAACACTGTTGCTATCACCTTCGAGAAAGGCGCTGAGCTGGTTGCTTCCCAGGGTTGGGTTAAGGCTACCATCAAAGGCGTTACTGATTATTACTATCTCGTAAACACCAAGGCCAGCGAGACTGCTGCTCTGGATAACATTGCGGACATCATCATCAAGTCCATCAAGGTTACCAGCTATGGACGCTCTGCTGCTGCTTTGAACCTCAAGTATGTTGGTACCGCTTCCGATGGTAAGACCGGTTATTCCGCTCAGACCAAGGGCGAACCTGTTCTGGCTAACGATAAGGTTATTGCTGGCAACTATTTTTCTCTTGATATGCTGAAGGCTAACACCTCCGCTATCGCTTATATGTGCTTCGATTATGGCTACACTGCTGCTACCCTTAAGGTTGCGGGCAAAGATGATACCACCACCTACAATACCCCCAACACCATCGTTACTATTGAGAAGAGCGATGCTATCAGCGGTAAGTATTATAGCACTGTTGATTGGTCTCTTGAAGCGAATGACACTTTGAAGATTGTTGCTGCTCGTACCCTGAAAGCTGGCGAGAAGCTGTTCTTCTATGAGGTTGAGATGCCTGAGGCTGGCTCCACCGCTATGAAGACTCTTGACAAGAATGTTATCGCCAAGGAAGTTAACATTATTGCCACCCTCGAAGGTGTTGTCCCCAATGCTGCTGTTAAGCTGACTGTTGAGAAGGCTCCTGAAGGCGCTAAGATGTATGTTGTTAACGCTGACGGTTCCGTTAAGGACCTGGGTGCTAAGTTTGATTCCAATGGCATCTTGACCGCTACTGCTGTTGTCACTGGCCCTGTCATTGTTACTGATGGCGCTCTGACTGCTACTGGCACCACCGGCACCACCACCAACCCCGGCACCGGCGCTAACGATGTAGTTGGCGTAGCTGCTGCCCTGGCTGTTGTTGCTCTGGTTTCCGGCGCTGCCATCTCCCTGAAGAAATAAGTTAAGCTACCGCTTGCTTAAATCTCCTAAGAGATAAACCAAAATCACCCCCCGGTTTCTCCAGCCGGGGGGCTTTCTTTATGCTTGGTTATTCGGTTATCACACGCGGCACACGCTTGGAGATGCCGCAGATGATCTCGTAATTGATGGTGCCGGCCCAGCGCGCCATATCGTCAAAGGTGACTCTCTCGCCGCCCTCGCTGCCGGCTACCACCGCGATATCCCCCATACGGGCCTCCGGGATATCGGTGACATCCAGCATCAGCTGATCCATGCACACCCGGCCGATGACCGGGGCACGCTTGCCGTGCAGCAGCATCTCGGCACGGTTGCTCAAGGAGCGGGGGTAACCATCGGCATAGCCAATGGCCACCGTGGCAATGCGGCGCGGGGTGGGAGCGGTGTACTGGCGGCCATAACTCACCGTGGCCCCGGCGGGAATTTCCTTGACCATGGAAACCACTGTATACAGCGACATGGCCGGGCGGACATCCAGCAGGGCCTTCATGCAGGGATCGGGGTCCAGGCCGTACTGCGAAAGGCCCAGGCGGCACATATCCAGATGATAGGCCGGGTGCAGCAGTGTGCCGGCGGAATTGCAGCAGTGGCGCAGCCCCACATTTACCCCATCGGCCTGCAGGCGGTTGCACACCCCCATAAAGAGGGTAAACTGCCGCTCGGTAAACGCCATGCTCACTGCGGTGTCCTCATCTGCCACAGCAAAGTGGGTAAAGATGCCAGTGATGTGCAGACTGCCGCTCTGCGCCAGTTTTTCCACCATCAGCACGGTATTCTCGTTTTCGGCATCAAAGCCCAGGCGGCTCATGCCGGTATCGATCTTCACATGGCAATCCACCACACAGCCGGCTTTGGCGGCCTCCGCCGCCAATTGCAGGGCGTATTCCTCGCTGAACAGCGTTTGCGTGATGGTATTGCTGGCCAAAATAGGGGCCGCGGCGGGATCGGTGTAGCCCAGCACCAAAATGGGCCGGTAGATGCCCTGTCGGCGCAGATCAAGCGCCTCCTCCATCGTAGCCACACCGAACCAATCGGCACCGTCCTTTTGCAATTGGCCCGCCACTGTGGCCGCGCCATGGCCGTAGCCATCGGCCTTTACTATGGCCAAATAACGGCAGCCGGGGCTGAGAAACCGGCGGATGCAGTGGTAGTTGTGAGAAAGAGCGGCCAAATCAACGGCCGCCCAGCAGCGCTTGTAATCCATAGTGATTCCTCCCCTGCGGGTATATGAATATAGTATAATCCTCCCGGCAGGAAATCGCAACTGAATATCCGTGAACTTTTTGCAAAAATGTCCTCTATGCCTTCCCCTCAGCGCAGCAAAATCCACTTACACCACTCGATGGTGTATTACTTTTGCACAAAAATGGAAAGGTTACAAATTGGTAACGACAGTATTATCCATTTTACATATTAACTGGTGGAATAAGGATATTATTGAATGATAATAGAGGTAAAAACATTGTGATTTGTGGTTTTCATGGGTGGTGAGATGGGCTTATCCCACGCCAAACGAGCACCCCATTTACACCACTTTTTACACACAAATTTGGGGGTGGGTGGTGTAGGAAAGGCGATTGAAAAGCCCTTGATTAAGCGGGTTTGCGGCCTTTCGCTTAATTATAGGAGGAAATCACAATGAAAAAAGTACTCGCACTGGTACTGGCTGTCATCATGGTTTGCACCATGGCTATGGCTATCGAAGTCGCTGTGACTCCCGCTGAAGTCGTTGCTGGCGCTGCCACCGGTCTCGGCACTGTTACTTTGACTGATACTACTAAGACTTATGCTCTCGTTCTGAAGGACGAACTCTTTACCCCCGTACTGAATGGCCTCGGCGCTGCTCAGGTTGGTAAAGATACCATGAAGGTTGAAGGCGTTTCTGGTTCTTTCAGCGGCGCTAACTACTATATCCCGATCACCAACACCGATAAGGCTCTGGACGGCAAGGCTGATTACTCCATCAGCACCCTGAAGATCACCAACCTGAAGAGCAATGACACCTATGTTGTTTACAACGCTAAGGATGGTAAGCTCGTTATGGCTGAGCTGGTTGTTGCTGGCGTTCCCAAGAAGGTTACTGAGGTTGACTTCTATGCTTCTTACGACATCGGTTATCCCACCAACACTGTTGAGGGTACCGCTGCTGAAGGTTGGAACTATCTGACCAAAGAGCTGAAGAATGTTGCTCTGAACACTTCCGCTGTCATCACCAATGGCACCAATGCTATCAAGCTGAATGTTGCAAAAGAAACTCCCTTCAAGCTGACTAAGACTTTTGGCGATGTTACTGGCTTGACCTCCAAGTATCCTGGCATTGCTGTTCAGTATGTCGAGGCTGGCTACAAGACCACTGCTGGTACCATCACTTACAAGATGACTGGCCTGACCAAGGATAACTACTTCTATGTAATGGACAAAGATGGCAACCTGTTTAAGGCTCCTTTCACCTTCGCTGCTGAAAAGCAGAACGATGGTACCTATGTTGGCACCTGGAACTACACTGGTACTGGCTTTGACGGTACTCTGGTAGTTGCTTCCACCAACCTGAATGTTGATGCTCTGCCCGGCACTGCTGCTGGCACCACCCCCGGCACCACCACCAACCCCGGCACCGGCGCTAACGATGTAGTTGGCGTAGCTGCTGCCCTGGCTGTTGTTGCTCTGGTTTCCGGCGCTGCCATCTCCCTGAAGAAATAAGATAGTCTACTGACTGCTTATATCTCCTAAGAGATAAACCAAATACCCCCCGGTTTCTCCAGCCGGGGGGCTTTCTTGCGTCTGCATATCCCCGCCCGCGGCGGCATAGCATGGGGCAAGGGGGCGAGCGCATGAGAAAAATCCTGCCAATGATCCTGTGCCTGTTGCTGTTGGGCGGCTGCGCCAAGGGGGGCGAGCCTGGCATCACACCGGAGGAAATACAGGCCCGACTGACCGCGGATTGCCGTTTCACAGCAGCCTTTACTTACGAAAATATAGAGGGCTGCGCCGAGGTGGAAAAGACCGGCGAGGTGTTCAGCATCACGCTGACGGAGCCGGAGGTGCTGCTGGGGCTCAGCTTTGTGCTGGGGCCGGAGGGCTCCCAAATGATCTACGGCGATACCGTCATTGACCTGCAGGATCACACCATCCACGAGGAAGCGCTGGCAGCGGTGATGGAGCGGGCCTTTGCCGGGGCGGACGCGTTGACCGTCACCCGGCAGAACGGGCACATTACGGCTACGGCAGACTGCACATTTTTCCATTATGAGGTGATGCTGGCGGAGGACACTGGCTATCCCACGGGCATTTCCGTGCCGGAGCTGAATATCGAGATTGCCATTACCGATTACACCCCGGCGGCCGGCGTGTAGCGGTGGGATGAACACAGCAGAATTGTAACAAAAGCCCCCCGGCTGGAGAAACCGGGGGGTGATTTGGTTTATCTCTTAGGAGATATAAGCAGTCGTGGGACTAACTTATTTCTTCAGGGAGATGGCAGCGCCGGAAACCAGAGCAACAACAGCCAGGGCAGCAGCTACGCCAACTACATCGTTAGCGCCGGTGCCGGGGTTGGTGGTGGTGCCGGTGTTACCAGTATTGGTGGTAGAACCGCCAACATTGGGGATAACGCCATCAGTCTTAACCAGATCGCGAGCATCAGTGGTGGTCATGGTCCAGTAACCAGTCTCAACACCGTTGACATCCTTGGTTACACCAAAGGTCAAACCGGAAGCATACAGCTTACCATTCTTGTCAACGCCATAATAGTAGTCATTGGTATCGCCCTGAATCTTGTAGGTCAGAGAACCAGCAGTTACCTTAAAGCCATCAACCGCAACATCAGTGGGAAGGGTTACGCCAGTGGGGATAACAGAAGCGCTGATCTTGCTGGGATCACCATTAGCTACGGTAAACTTGAACGCAGTATTAGCGGGGACTTTCAGAGTAATCTTGCCATTTACATGAGTGGTCTCAATGGCCTCATTGCCAGTAATATACCAACCCTCGGTAGCCCAGTCAAAGCTGGAGCCAGCGGTCAGCTTAGTGGTCTTATAGCCGATGTCATAAGCAGCCCAGAAGTCGGCGGTGAAGACGCCAGTAACTGCCTTAGAAACGCCGCCTTCAACCAGCTTGCTCAGAATGAGCTTACCATCTTTAGCAGTGAATTCAGCATAAGTGTTGGTCTTGGCAACGGAAGTGATCTTGAGGGTGTTGATGGTCATATCAACTTTGCCATCCAGAGCACGGTCGGTGTTGTCAACAGCAATCTGATATTTACCGCCGCTGAAAGAACCAGCTACGCCTTCAACCTTGAAGTTTTTGGCATCACGAGTGGGGGTACCCAGATAGGTGTCAAGAACCTTGAAGAATGCATCGTCCAAATCCAGGACATATTTGCTATTAGCATCGTACTTATCAGCGAGAGTAACAGAGCCATAGGTGTTGTTACCAGAGCCGCCAGGGACAACAGTAACAGCGTTTCCAGTTTCAGCCATAGCCATGGTGCAAACCATGATGACAGCCAGTACCAGTGCGAGTACTTT
>ENA-UOJJ01001121-UOJJ01001121.1-human-gut-metagenome-genome-assembly--contig:-CS66-NODE-1121-length-41133-cov-11.904401_pt1 | contig 41133 bp, 38 predicted proteins | sample MGYA00242343_ERZ723890 | MGnify/ENA metagenome assembly ERZ723890
CCGCCGGAGCGGTGCTTAAGCCGTTAGGCGGGAATTGTGCGGTGTTGCCCAAGGTCTTGCGCGGTATGCTACAATAAAGCTAGAGCATTTTTTGCGGCGTGTGCCGCATATTGTACAAACGGAGGGACTTTGTATGAACGTACTGCTGATCAACGGCAGCCCCCACAAGGAGGGCTGCACCTACCATGCCCTGTGTGAGGTTGCCAAAACGCTGAACGCCGCGGGCATTGAGACGACGATCTACCACATCGGCCCCGCGCCGGTGGGCGGCTGTGTAGGCTGCGGCGGCTGCGCCAAGGCCGGGCACTGTGTGTTCGGCGGGCCGGTGGTGGATGTGCTGCCACTGGTGGAAAAGGCCGACGGCATCGTGTTTGGTGCGCCGGTACACTATGCCACGGCGGCGGGCAGCATGCTGGGCTTTATGCACCGGCTGGCCTACAGCGCCGGGCGGTATCTGCGGCACAAACCGGCGGCCATCGTGACCAGCGCACGCCGCGCCGGCACCACCACCGCCATTGAGGCTATGGAAAAGATCCCGCAGTTCTACGAGATGCCGCTGGTCAGCTCCACCTACTGGCCGATGGTCCACGGCACCAGCGGCGATCAGGTGGCCCTGGACGAGGAAGGCTGCCAGATCATGCGCAATCTGGGCACCAATATGGCCTGGCTGCTGAAGTGCATCGAGGCCGGCAAGGCCGCCGGTGTGGAAGTCCCCACCGCCGAGGGCGGCAAGCGGACGAATTTTATCCGTTGATAAGCTGTTTTTGAAAGGAGCCGCGCGGCGGCTCCTTTTTTTATTTTATGGGTACAAATTAAATTACCATGATGGCGTAAAATCCCAGCGCCGAAGCCGCCGCGATATAGGCCACACGCCCGGCCACGGCAAACACCAATCCAAAGGCCAGCCCGGCCAGCACGTCGCTGACAAAGTGTACGCCCGTGACAACGCGGGAGACCGCTATGATGACGGCCAGAACCGCCAACACTGTCCCCAACGGCGGCAGCACGTACCACACCGCCGCTGCAATGGCCGCGGCTGAGAAGCAGTGGCGGCTGGGCATGCTCTGGCCGGTCTTATCTTTTGGAAACAACGGTACAAAGCCATATTTCGTATAAGGGCGCGGACGGTTAATGGCCGCACGCAGAGCCGTACCCGCCACAAACGCCGCCGCAGGCACCACGGCAGTAACCCCCAGCGGCGCCCACATGGCATGCCAGGCCAACCAGGCCAGCAGGCCCAGATACAGCAGATACACAGCCGCCACAGCCCCCGTGCTAACAGCCCACAGCGCCTTTTTTGCCGCCGGGCGGGCGTTGAACCAGCTGATCACCGTGCGATATTGCTGTTCGTTCATGGGTAGACCTCCCTAGTATAAAATAGTACAGCATAAGCATAACACCGCGCAAAAGGGTTGTCAAACGCAGCGGCGCACAATATAATAGGTGTAACGTAAAAATAGGAGGACCCTGTTTTGTTTGGTTTTGCAAATGCGCTGCTGCTGGCCCTGTTTGTCGCAGCGGGTGTTGATTTGGTTTTGGCGCTGCGCCGCAAGGCAGTGGGGCAGCTGTTTACCGTGCCTCACTATCTGTTTGGGGATTGGGGCGGCGAGGCCCGTGCCCGGTGGGGGCAGCGTGCCTTTTTGCTGGCGCTGATGCTGTATGAGTTCACGGTGGTGTTCTGCAACAGCATGGCGCGGGAGAACTGGCCCTTTTTGCAGGGGCAGCTTGCCCCGGTGTTAGACATGATTATGTACACGCTGCTGTGCGGCAAGATTTTGCTGGGCACCCGCTACACCTGGCGGGAGCTGATCTGCGCCGGTGCGCTGTATTTTGTGGCGCGGTGGGTATATTTCAACGGGCAGAACATCTGGTTTTTGGGCCTTGTGATGGTGCTGTTGGCAGCCAAAGATGTGCCGCTGCGGCGCAGTTTGCAGGCGTTTTTAGGCTGCGGCGTGCCCACGCTGGCGCTGGTGGAAGTGCTGCATTTTGCGGGTATTATCGCTCCTGACGCGCTGAGCGAGCGCAGCGGCAGCTACCGGCTGATGTTCGGGTACGGGCACCCCAACACCTTTGGCGGCATCGTGTTTGGGCTGGTGCTGGCCTGGGTGCTGCTGCGCCAGGCAAAGATCACCTGGGCCGAGATCGCCGCCGTAGCGGGCGTGGGGCTGTTTTTATACAAGGGCCCGGCGTCGCGGTCGCCTGCGCTGTGCGCGTTTTTGCTGGCAGTGCTGCTGGTCTGCGCCAAACCGGTGGGCGCGCGCAAAGGGCGCAAGCTCACCGCCGGGCTGTGCGCCGCCATGGTGCCGGTGGTGGGGGCCATCAGCTATATTTTGCCGCTGTTCGTGGTAAAAATTGGTCCCTGGGCGGACGAAATCGGCCCCGCGTGGCTGGCAAAGCTGGACAGCCTGCTGACCTGCCGCATCTCGCTGGCGTGGGCGGCGTACCGCATGTACGACATAAAAATTGCCGGCCAGATGCTGATGGACTGGCCGGCGATAGACAATATTTTTGTGTATTTCCTGTACCAGTTTGGACCGGTACTGGTGGTGTTGGCGGGCATCCTGATGGCCGTGACGCTGTACCGGCTGGCCCGGCACGGCCGCTGGCAGGCGGCGGCCTGTTTGCTGGTGGTGCTGTTTTATGGGTATATGGAGACGCAGGTCATCCACATCACCAGCGACCCGGCGCTGTTGCTGCTGGTACCAGCCGTGTTTGGGGATTCGCTTTCCGATTGATTTTGGCCCGCTTGTCGCAGCTGGCTTACGTGGCTCACCACCTTGCGGTGAGCCACTTTTTTAACGGCATCTAACCGTTATGCGTACTCTTTTATGACCAAAAAGGGAGGTCCTTATGGATGCAACCCATGATAAAAGGGCGTCACCGCATGATGGTGACGCCCGCAGGGCTGTACCTTAATCCTCAGGGTATTCGATCTCCACGCCGTCGGCTTCCGCGGCGGTCTTCGCCGCCGTAACCAGCCCGCTTACCTCGCCGGAGGGCTTCTCCAGCAGGTACGCCCCTACCGGTTTGGTTTTGTACACCAGCAAAACGCAGTAGGTATCCTCGTCGCCGGTGGAAAGCTGCGGGCAAAGCAGCGTCCACTTTTCCACCGTTTTGCCTTTATAGCTGCCCAGGTCCAGGCCGCTTTCCTGCACCACCTGGTTGAAAGCGGTAAAGCTGTCGTCCCACTTTTTGGGGATCTTCACCTTATCCACCGCCGCGCTGGACAGGTCCGTCTCGAACCCGTAGCCCGTAAAGTAGGTGCCGATGTCCTGGGTGGTCTCCACCGTGGCCGTCACCGGTGCAGCCGCAGCCACCGCGTCGCCGGAGAAATGCACCGCTGCCGCCACCGTGCCGCACAGGCATACCGCGCACAGGGCAAGCGCCCCCGCCTGCCGCAAGCCGGGTTTTGTTACCGTAAATAAAAACATACGCAGCCCCCCTGCCATTCGTTTTCACATAATGGTATGCGGGGGCTGCGTTTTGTATGTTATTTGTATTTTTCCACCGGCTCGTACCACTGGAAGATCACAGCATCGTTCTCGGCTTCCAGCTGCTTGGTGTTATGTTCCGGCAGGGCGGTCCACATCACCGGCATCGCGCCCAGGGCGTCGGCCAGGCGGACAGCCCAGTTGCGCTTATCGGGGCACCAGGCAATAAAATCCGGCCGGCCCAAAAAGTTGCCAAAGCAGTGGGACAACACATACGCCGGGACGGGATGGGTGCCGTCATGGCGGTAGCTGCGGTAACTGTCGGACAGCTGACCGCGCAGCACGCCGGGCGCCTGGTGGCGGATGATGCCCACCACGCGGGGGTCGAAGCTCTCGATGCAGTAGGGGCCTGGGTAGGCTTTCAGTGCGGCCAGGGTGGCGCGGCAAAGGTCCTCCAGGTAGGGCTTGGTGTACTCGTGGCGGCTCTTGATCTCGACGATCAGCGGCGTGGCGGGATTGGCCTCGGCCACAGTGCGCAGCATGTCGGCAAACAGCGGCGGGTGGTCATCGCTGCCCGCCAGCGGCATGGCGGAGAACTCCGCCCAGGCGGCATCGTGGACAAAGCCCTTGCCGGGGGTCATGCGGTCCAGCGTATCATCGTGGAAAACCACCAGCTTATGGTCAGACGTAAACTGTACGTCCAGTTCAATGCCGTAGCCGTGGCGGGCTGCGGCGGCAAAAGCGGGCAGGCTGTTTTCCGGCGGGCGCTGGTCCTTGCCGAAGTAGCCGCGGTGGGCATAGTTGCGGCCATAGAACGGGGCCCGCAGGTCCTCGCGCTTAGCGCCGGGCCAGACGGCAAACAGCACCAGCGCAGCCAAAATCACAAGTATTACTAGCAAAATCATAATCTTTCACGCTCCGCCGCCATTGTACCGCGCGGCGCGGCAAAATGCAAGCTGTTTTTACTTAGGGCAACATGTTGCTGTTGACCATGCCGCCACTGCCCGCCCGCATGACGTGCTCGCAATGCGGGGTGCGGTAGAGGATGGCACCCTTGCGGACGTAAAGGAAGCGCTAACAGGGTCATCCGTTATAAAAGGCCCTGCCGCAGGACAGGCAGGGCCGGGTGGCCACCAATCAAAAAGAAGTTTTAAAACTTTTTCCCAAAAGTTTTCACAATTCTTCCATCATCACATTGTATTGTGTTATTATTATAGATAGAGGTAAATGAGGAGGTCATCCTTATGGCAAAAATATTGATCGTTGACGATGAACCGCGTATCCGGGACCTGATCCGGGAGCATCTGCAGTACGCCGGTTTTGTGTGTGAGGAAGCCGGGGACGGCGGCGCGGCGCTGGCCGTGCTGGCCCAGGGGGGCATCGACCTGGTGATCCTAGACATCATGATGCCCTTTATGGACGGCATGACCTGCCTGCGCGAGATGCGCACCCGCAAGATCATGACCCCCGTCATCATGCTGACTGCCCGCAGCGAGGAATACGATAAACTGGCCGGCCTCGAGGGCGGCGCCGACGACTACGTCGTCAAGCCCTTCTCCCCGCGGGAGCTGGTGGCCCGCGTCAAGGCCGTGCTGGCCCGCACCATGCCCAAACCGGTCGAGAACTCCAGCGTGTTCACCTTTGGCGACCTGGTCATTGATACCGCCAGCCACAGCGTCAAGGTAGCCGGGCAGGAAGCCCCGCTGACCCCCAAAGAGTTCGACCTGCTGGTCTTTTTGGTCAACAACAAGGGCATTGCCCTGAGCCGCGAGAAAATTTTGCAGCAGGTGTGGAACTACGATTATTACGGCGAGGACCGCACCGTGGACACCCACATCAAAATGCTGCGCGGCCATCTGGGCCCCTGCCGCAAATTCATCGTTACCGTGTGGGGAATCGGGTATAAATTCGACCCCGAAGTCTTATCGTAAGGGAAGTGCCGCGCTTTGAAAAACGCTAAAAAGCGTGCCCCGTCCATCAGTATCCGCTGGCAGCTGATGTTCTTCATCGGAGCCATGACCCTGCTGACCGTGGGGCTGATCTGGGGCATCATCACCTACGCACTGGCCCCGAAATATAACGCCACCATCCGCCAGAACCTGATCGACAAAGCCAGCGCTATCACGGCCATTTTTGACCAGACCGACTCCGAAATTTCCAGCCGGGATTTCGGTGTTTTGCAGCTGGACGATGATTTTTGGACTGCTTTAGGCCAGACCTTTTCCGACAAAAAGATCAATATGGACGGCTACTGCGTCGACTTCAGCGATTCGACGCTGCGCTGCCTGAAAGCCTACGAGAGCATGTTCCCCTGCCTGCTTCACGAGAGCAGCGGCTCGTTCAGCGGAGAGTTCGGGTACAACCTCAACACCCGCCAGCTCATCACCTTTAGGCAGGAATTGTTCGAGGAAGGCTCACTGTACAAGATCGTGCAGATTGGCTCCACCCGGCAGATGCTGGTGGGCCAGCTTTCGGCGGACGGCAAGTACGGCATCATCGTGTCCACCGGCATGGCACAGATCACCACAGCCGCCGAGGTGCTGCGCAGCATCCTGTGGCCGGTGGCGCTGATCTTGCTGGTGCTGGATCTGCTGTTTGCCATGCTGTTCAGCCGGTGGTTCACCCGGCCGGTGCAGCAGCTTTCCAGCGGTGCAAAAGAGATTGCTGCCGGCAACTATGATATCCAGCTGCCCGTTGTACACCATGACGAGATCGGCCAACTGGCCGAGGACTTCAACCACATGGCCGCTGAGGTCAAGCGCAGCGCCCAGCTGGAAAAGGACATTCTGGCCAATGTCAGCCACGACCTGCGCACCCCGCTGACCCTGATAAAGGGCTACGCCGAGACTGTGCGCGACCTAACCGGCACTGACGCCGAAAAGCGCACCGAGCAGTGCAACATCATTGTGGACGAGACCGACCGTCTGTCGGCACTGGTCAACAGCGTGATGGAGCTGAGCAAGGTGCAGAGCGGCGCCGAAAAGCCCAACCTCATTGATTTTGACATGGGCGAACTTTGCTTTGAAGTTGCGGGCCGCTACGACGCTCTGTGCGACCAGAACCACTGGCATCTGGAGTTGCAGGCCGACGAGGCCGCCCCGGTGCGGGCCGACCCCGCCATGATGGAGCGGGTGCTGCATAACCTCTTGGGCAACGCCTTCCACCACATCGGTGCGGACGGCCAGGTGATGCTGCGGGTGCTGCCCCAAGCGGACGGCTGCCGCGTGGAGATCGAGGATCACGGCCCCGGCATCCCGCCGGAGGATCTGCCCTATATCTTTGACCGCTACTACCGCGCACGGCAGGATTCCGGCAAAGTGGGCACCGGGCTTGGGCTTTCCATTACCAAAGCAATTTTACAGCAGCACGGCTTTGCCTTTGGCGTAAACAGCGCCGTGGGGCAGGGCTCCACCTTCTGGTTCGTGATGCGGGACGTCCGCACCGGGCCGCAAGCTTGAAAGGAGACCCCGTATGGACGAGAAACTGAACCGCAAGATGGACGAACAGCTGGCCAGCCGCGTGGCCGAACTGGATGCCCATAACGACGAGACCGGCGACGGCAAACTGGACGCCGCCGACCTGAAAGCCCAGCTGAACCGCATTGAAGCCCAGCTGGAACTGCAGGACGAGCAAAACCGCAGCATTATGAAAAACCAGCGCCTGCGCATGCTGCTGACCATCATCATCACGGTAGTGCTGCTGGTGGTGCTGGGGCTGTTCTGGAATCACATGGACCAGGCCTATAAAGAGGTCATGACCGCCTGCACACAGGTAAACGAACTGGCCGACACCCTGCAAAGCAGCCTGGACACGCTGGACCCCGATGAGCTGAACAACATGATGCAGGACCTGCCTGCCATCACCGAGCAGCTGAAGCAGCTGGATGTGGACAGCCTGAACACCGTGCTGCAAGGTTTGCCCACCTTGATGGACAACGTGAATAAACTGCAGCAGCAGGTGGAGACGATCACGAATACGTTCAGCGGAATTAGTGCGCTGTTTGGAAAATAATTTTTTGGAAGGCCCCCACTTGCGGGGCCTTTTTTCACACCTCATACAAAACTTTTACACAAATACATGCTATAATGCCAAAGTCAAAATTTACCACCCCGTTAAAGAGGAAGGAATACCAAATGGAAGATACCGTAAAGACCCGGCGCAATCCGCTGGCATGGTTCGGCAAACATAAAAAGCTGACTGCCCTGCTGCTGGTGGTGCTGATCGCAGCTGTGCTGGTGCTGCGCGCTGTGCTGGGCGGCAACAAGGCCGCCGGTTCCACCTACCAGTTCGTGCGCACCTCCACCCTGCAAAAGACAAGCCTGACCGACTCGGTGAGTGTGAACGGCACCGTCAAATCCGGCTACGAGGCCAGTGTGACTGTGGCCGACTCGGCCAAGCTGTACAAGGTCAGCGAGGTCAAGGTGGCCGTGGGCGATACCGTGAAAAAGGGTGACGTCATTGCCACGCTGGACACCTCCGACCTGGAAAAGCAGATCGAAAGTGCCGAGGAAAGCTACGGCGACACACTGAAATCGGCCCAGACCAGTTATGACCGTGCTACCGCCGACCTGGAAACTTCCACCGTGCAGCACGAGAATAGCCTCATCGACCTGCAGGCCAAGATCGACCAGGCTGACCAGAATTTGCAGGATGCCAAGGATGCCCTTACCAAGGCGCAGGAGAACGAGCGCAAGGCCCAGAGCACCTACAATACTGCGGTATCTGACTATAACACGCTGAAATCCGCCTATGACAGCGCTTCGGCCAGCATCAGCACCTACACCGCCGCGCTGAACGCCGCTGCCGATGCCCAGAATCAGGCTATCTCCGCCGTAAACAGCGCCATTGCGGCTTACAACGCTGACCCCAGCGACGCCAACAAGGACGCAATGAACGCCGCCAACGATAACTTGAAGTCCACGCAGGAAGCCTACCAAAGCGCGCAGGCTTCCCTGACGGAAGCACAGAATAGCTGCTCCGCTCCTTCGCTGGGCCTGTACGGCTTTACCAGCATCCAGACCGCGCTGACCCAGGCGGATTCCACCAAGACCCAGGCTGAATCCGCACTGGACAGTGCCAAAAACGCTGTCGACACTGCCAATACCCAGATCAGTACCTGCGAGCAGCAGGTCAAATCGGCCCACGACAGCTACGACCAGGAGAAGAACTACTCCAACCTGCTGAACAAATCCCAGAATGTGGAGGACAGCGCTACCAAGCTGGAGCAGGCCCAGCGTACCCCGGACAATCTGGAAACACTGCGCAGCACCCTGGAGGACTGCACCCTGACCGCCACGATGGACGGCACCATCACGGCGCTGAATGCTACCGTTGGTTCGGTCTGCAGCGGCGCCGTGGCTACCATCCAGAATACCGATGCACTGGTGGTGGACGTGACCATTCCCGCCAACAGCGTGCCTAAACTTTCTACCGGCATGACCTGCCACATCACCAGTGATGCCACCGGCGACGCTGTGATCGACGGCACCCTGACCCAGATCGACCCTGTTGCCAACGACAAGGGCAGCTTCGGCGCCAAGGTCGTGGTCAATGGCGATGCGGACGGCCTGCTGATCGGCATTTCCGCCAAGGTGGAGATCGTTATCAGCGAGAAAGACAACGTCTTTATCGTGCCCCGCGACGCTGTGGGCACCGCCGACGACGGCAGCAGCTACGTGCTGCGCAAGACCGGCGGCGAAGGCGTGGATATGACCTTTGAGCAGGTGACCGTGACCACCGGCGACACCAACGATTTCTATATGGAGATCACCGGCAGCGACCTGCAGGAGGGCGATGTGATCCGCTCCAGCGCTGACCTGACCCAGGGTATTGAGACCAGCAGCGACTCCACCCTGCCCGACGGCGTGCAGCAGATGGAAAACGGCGACCTGTATGTAGGCGACCCCAGCAACATGCCCGAGGGCTCTGTTGTGATGGGCGGCGGCGATGCCCCGGCAGGCGGCCCTGACGGCGGGCCGGGAGGCGGACAATGAGCCAGAGCCCTACCCCCATCCGCCGCGGCGCCGACGCCCGCGATACTGAAGCCTTTGCCAAACAGATCGCTGCAAACCTGCTGACCCAGAATGATGCCCCGCAGCCTGTCTCCCCTGTCCCGGAAACCAAAAAGCCGCTGATCGAGATGCACGGCATCCGCAAAAGCTACTACATCGGCAAGCCCAATGAGTTGGAAATTCTGCACGGCATCGATCTGACGGTCTACCCCGGTGAATTTGTGGCCATTGTGGGCGAGTCCGGCTCCGGCAAATCCACCCTGATGAACATCATCGGCGTGCTGGATAAGCCCACCTCCGGTGAGTACACGCTGGACGGCGTGAACATCCATGACGCCAAAGATAACCAGTTGGCCGATATCCGTAACCGCAAGATCGGCTTTGTGTTCCAGACCTACAATCTAATCGGCCGGCAGAGCGCCTTGAAAAACGTCGAGCTGCCGATGCTGTACGCCGGTGTGCCCGGCGGTGAGCGCACCCGCCGCGCCAAGGAATGGCTGGAGCGCGTAGGCATGGGCGAGCGCATGAAGCACCAGCCCAACGAGCTTTCCGGCGGCCAGAAGCAGCGTGTAGCCATCGCCCGCGCCATGGTCAACGAACCGGCGCTGATTTTGGCCGATGAGCCCACCGGCGCGCTGGACAGCCAGACCAGCCGCACCGTCATGGATCTGTTCCATGAAATGCACAACACCTACCACAAAACCATCGTGCTCATCACCCACAACCCCGAGCTGGCCGACGAATGTGAGCGTGTGCTGACCCTGCGGGACGGGCTGATCGTGGGCGAAAGAAAGGGGAGTGGCAAACGTGCAGCTCTTTGAGAATATCAGCATGGCCTTTGCCAGCGTGCGCAGCAACAAGATGCGCAGCCTGCTGACCATGCTGGGCATCATCATCGGCATTGCGGCGGTCATTGCCATTGTCACGGTGGGCAACAGCATGACCGGCTCGGTCACTGACTCAATGTCCGGCATGGGCGTAAGCAACATTACGGTAACGGTCAAGCAGAAAACCTCCGGCGATACCCAGGGCACGGCCCAGGGTGTGACGCTGCGCCGCTTTATGGACGAGACCCCCGGCGAAAGCGACCGCATTACCGATGCGATGATCCGTGATTTTTATGCAGCTTTCCCTGACAAGGTAGACCACTTTGAATACACGGTGGACGTCGGTCAGGAGACGATTTCTAAATACGGCGACCCCACCACGACCATCAAAGCCTCAGTCAGCGGCGTGAACCACGACACGCTGGCCAACAAGGACGATGACTCGCAGATCTTATACGGCCGCTGGCTGGACGATGCCAAAGACGCGGGCCGTATGCTGGCCTGTGTCTCGGAGAAGTTCGTCACCCAGGCCATCGGCGGCAGCCCGCAGGATGCCATCGGCAAGTCCTTCACTCTGCAGGGCAGCGACAGCAATTTGTACACCTATTTCATCGTAGGTGTGTATAAATACACCGAGGACAGCTATTCCAGCATGTTCGGTTCCACCAGCGATGATGACATCCAGACGGACATCTACATCCCGCTGGACGTGGCCCGCACCATCACCGGCACTGCCAGCGGCTACCAGAGCTTTACGGTGGTGGCCGCCAACGGCGTGGACGTGACCAGTTTTGTGAACACCGTAGGCGATTTCTTCGCCAGCTACTACACCTACAACGACAGCTGGACGGTCAGCGCGTCCAGCATTTCCAACCTGGTAGAAAGCATGACCGAAATGCTGAACACCGTGTCTCTGGGCATCTCGGCCATTGCCGCCATCTCGCTGCTGGTGGGCGGCATCGGCGTTATGAACATCATGATGGTCTCGGTCACCGAGCGCACCCGTGAGATCGGCACCCGCAAGGCGCTGGGCGCCCCGGCGTCGGCCATCCGCATGCAGTTTATCACCGAGAGCGTGATCCTCTGCCTGATCGGCGGTGTCATCGGCGTGGTGCTGGGTATCGCGGCCGGTGTGGGATTGAGCACCCTGATGAAAGTGTCGGGCAAGCCTACGATTTCTTCCATCGTAGTGGCCGTTGGTTTCAGTATGGCCATTGGCGTGTTCTTCGGGTATTACCCCGCCAACAAAGCCGCCAAGCTGGACCCGATTGAGGCTTTGAGATACGAATAACCGTTAAAATACGAAACAAAACACCCCCGGATGCACGAACCAATGTGCATCCGGGGGTGTTTTTGCTTTATTTACTCCGCGCTTTCCGGGGTGGCGATTTCGGTGGTCTGGCTGCCGTAGAGGGCGTTGAACTGGCGTTCCGTTTCCTCATTCAGGTAATCAACGCTGGGGTAAACGTCGTCGTGTTCATCGGCATAGCGATTGCTGATCTGTTCCCGCAGGTCAGCCTTGATGGCGTTGTCGCGGGCTTCTTTGCTGTCGTAGTAATCGTAGTCATAGTAGTAGTCCTTCTGCACCCGCCTGGCCAGCTGCTCGGTGGTCAAGCCGTCGGCAAAGGATTGGGAGAACTCGGCACGGTAAGTATCATACACGCCGCCGACATTTTCCTCGGTGCCAAAATTCATGGTGGTAAAGTTCCAGCCTGCGGCTTTGGCGGCCTGCACAATGGCGGCACAGTTGGCGGCAAACTCCTGCTCATTGCCGGCGGCGTCCTGGCGGAAGTTCAGGTACAGGATCAGGGTGTCGCCCGGCTCTAGCGTGCAGTCCACGTTTTCCATATCGGTGTGGTTAAAATCAACGCTGGCGTACATCGAGGTCACGCTGGCTTTCAGCTCCGGGTCGGCGGAAAGCTGCTCGTACATGCTGTCCACGACCTGCTGCTCGATGCGTTTTTCGGCGTTGCGGTCCGCGCCGCCCAGCCAGCACCAGGCCAGCGGCATCAGGGACGCCGTGCCCACCACGACCAGGACGAACGCGCAGCCCAAAATGCCCAGCCAATCAAACTTGAGCTTTACGTTTGGCTTGGTGCTGTAGACCAGCACCTCGATGCCCAGCACGATGAGGATGACCGGCGCGAATTTTAACACAGCCAGCAGGTTTGCCTTGGGCATGAACTGCTGGGCCAGCAGCAGTACACCGCCCGCGATGAGCAGCACCGCAAAGGCCATCGTGCCCACGCGGCGGACTTTTTTAGGCGGTTCCGCCGGGGAATTTTGCACCGGCGGGTTGGTTTTAATTTCATCCATTTTGTTATACCTCGCTTTGCATTATACAGATTGTATTAGCATTAAGACGCAGCAGAGCAGCGCCTCCCTCTGCGAGGGAGGTGGCTGCGCGAAGCGCAGACGGAGGGAGAGACCGCCCCATTAGCTGCCGCTGAATCGCAGGCTCTCTCCCCCATCCGCTTCACGGGAGCCCCCTCCCAGAGGGGGCCTTTTTATGGTCTGCTTCCTTACTGCTTCTCATTCGGATACGGCGGCAGGGTGTCGGCCTCGTTGGGGTCAGCCTTCTTGGCCGGGTGCAGGCCCAGCAGCTTGATGCCGGCCACCACCAGCAGGATGCCCACCAGGATATTGGGGATGCCGTGGATGATATCATACGCATAACCGTAGCCGAAGAAATGCACCAGCACGGTGGTCATCCAGTCCGCAATGAGGATATCATACAGCGCCCAGACGCCAAAGGCGATCAGGCCCCAGCCCAGCAGCTTGTTATGCTGGGGCAGTATGGCCCTAATATTGTCCCAGTTGGCGGGCAGAAGCAGGTCGTCGTCCTTGGGTTCCCCTGCCGCCAGATGACGGATGAGGTCATAGGTGTCAAAAAAGCTGTACATCCACACGATGATTGAGCCAACGACCAGAACATCCACCAGCGTGCCTGCCATGATAAACAGGCAGAAGAACGTGATCATCGACAGGCCGCGCTTCATATAACCGTAGTACATCTGGCCCGCGCCGGGGATGCAGGCAAAAATAAATGTCAGAAATGCGTTCTTTTTCATAGTTTATTCCCCCTTGGCGGTACCGCCGCCGATTGGTTCTGTTTTCAGCTGTTCCAGGCCGCTTTCGGCGGTCAGGGTAAAGTTTTTAAAGGTATTGTTCAGGCTTTCGTAAAAGCCGCCCACTACGCTGTTCACGCGCTGGCGGAAACTGGGCTGCGGCTCGGTGGGTGTGGGTCTGGCCACGGGCACGCCTGTGCTGCCAGTTATGCCGAAAGTGGTCACGTTCCACAGCAGGAAAGCCAGCGCCACCGCGGCCGCCGTGGAAACGTAGCGGTTGGTCATGATGCGGAAGCTGCGCAGCCTCATCAGGTTTTGCACCTGCGGGATCAGGTCACGCATCGGTTGCTGCAGGCATTCCGGCGCGTTATCGATCATTTTTGTATACCGCAGCAGGCAGTAATCGCAAAAGGTCAGGTGTTCGGCGGCTTCCAGCGCCCCCAGGTCATCCAGGGTGCCGTCCTTCAGGGCATACAGGCCCTCGTCGGTCAGGTGGCCTTCGGCGTCAAACAATTTTTCGTTATCAAAGTAAAGGCTCATTCCTTCTGCCTCCTCTCGATGATCTGCTGGCGCAGGATGTTCTTGGCGCGCCAGAGCTGGTTATTGACCGTGGCAGGCGGACGGCCAACGGCGGCCGCGATCTCTGCGGTGGTCTTATGTTCCAGAAAATAGAGCACGGCGATCCTGCCGTAGGGTTCACGCAGGGTGCGCACCATGGTTTCCACTTCGGCAGCACCGGCCTGGTCGGTCAGCCGTTCGATGGGGTCCTGCGCGTCACCAGAGGGTGCTCCCCGTGGTTCGGGCAGGGCATCGTCCCCCGGGGCTTCCACCCGGCGCACCCAGCTGCTTTTTAAGTGGTCCTTGCATTTGTTGGCGGCCACACGCACCAGCCAGGCCTTGTAATACTGGGGCTCGCACCGGTCAATGGCCGAAAAAGCGGAGAGGAAGGTATCCTGGGTCAGGTCCTCGGCGGTGTGGGGGTCGTGAACAAACTGCAGGCAGACCGTGTAGATCAGCCGCTGATATTGCTGCATCAGTTCGGTAAATTCTCCGTTTGTCAGTTCCCACACCTCCTTTGTTTTGTCTTTCTGTTTACTAAAACGAATCCCCCGCGCCGGATTTTGCAACGCGGGGGATATTTTTTTAAATTTCTTTTAAGATTTCTCTCAAATTTCGATATCCAGGCTTACGGGGCAATGGTCGCTGCCCATGATGTCCATTAAGATACCGGCCTCTTTGATGTTGGTGGCCACGCGGTCGCTGACGAGGAAATAGTCGATACGCCATCCTGCGTTCCGCTCACGGGCGCGGAAGCGCATGCTCCACCAGCTGTACATGCCGGTGTCGGCGGGGTGCAGGCAGCGGAAGCTGTCGGTGAAACCGGCGGCCAGCAGCTCGTCCAGCTTGCCGCGTTCCTGGTCGCTGAAGCCCGCCGCGCCGCGGTTGGGGCCGGGGTTCTTCAGGTCGATGTCCTCGTGTGCGACGTTGAGATCGCCGCAGAGGATGACAGGTTTAACGGCGTCCAGCTTCTTTAAATAAGTACGCAGGTCATCCTCCCACTGCATGCGATAATCGATGCGGGCCAGCTCGTTTTGGGAGTTGGGCACATAGAGGTTGACCAGGTAAAAGTTCGGGTATTCCAGCGTGATGGCGCGGCCCTCATGGCTGTGGGCTTCGCAGTCGATGCCATAGTTGACCGACAATGCCGGAGTCTTGGCCCAGATGGCCGTGCCGGAGTAGCCTTTTTTCTCGGCGCTGTAAATATACTCTGTATAGCCTGCCGGGGCGAAGTCTGCCTGGCCGGGTTGCATTTTGGTTTCCTGCACGCAGAAAAAGTCGGCATCCAGGGCGTTGAAGGTATCCTCAAAACCCTTTTTCAGGCAAGCCCGCAGGCCATTGACGTTCCAACTGATGAATTTCATGGTGTAAGCCTTTCTTTTGTTTTACGTGGGTGTATGGGCGGCTTTCGGTGTTCCGCCGCCTTGCGACGGGGCCGGGGCGGCATCCGCCAAAGCCAAAAATCAATTCGGCATCTTAACCGCTTTTTTCTTCCAGACGCCGCTGACGAAGCGGCCGACAAAGCAAATGCTGCGGCAGACCCAGTCAATGACCATGGCCCACCAGACGCCGACGGCGCCCCAGCCCATGTTGACGCACAAGATCCAGCTGAACGCCAAACGCCAGACGAGCATCGAGACCACCGAGGCGACCATCGTAAACTTTACGTCGTTGGCGGCGCGCAGAGCGTTGGGCAGCACAAAGGCCGCCGGCCAGATCAGGATACCCATGGCACAGTGGATGATGACCAGTTCCGCCGCCAGGCTGCGGGTCTCCGGTGATAGGGTGTACATATTCAGCACCACACCCAGCGACAGGATGACCGCCGCATTGGCAATGCCCTGGGCAATGTAGTCCCACAGCATCAGCTTTTTGGTGTAGTACACCACCTGCTGCATATCCTGTGCGCCCACGCAGCGGCCCACTACGGTAATGATCGCCAGGCCCATGGCCTGGCCGATGATAGCGCCCACGGCGTCCAGGTTATTGGCCACCGCGTTGGCCGAGATGTGCACCGTGCCGAACAGCGAGATCATCGACACCACCAGCACGCGGCCCAGCTGGAACAGGCTGTTCTCACAGGCCGAGGGGATGCCGATGCGCAAAATGCTTTGCACGGTCCCCCTCTCCAGGTGGGTGACCGACCGCGGCGTAATGTGCAGCACATACTCATGCTGAGCGGCCAGCGCCAGGATGATAAACGCGCCCACCGCACGGGAGATCAGCGTGGGGATGGCCACGCCCTCGACGCCCATGCCCAGCAGGTAGATGCAGATGGCATTGCCGCCAAAGTTGATGGCGTTAACGATGACTGACACCTTCATGGACACAGCGCTGTTGCTGGTGGATCGGAAAATGGCCGCACCTGCGTTATACAGCGCCAAAAACGGGAAGGACAGCGCCGTGATGGTAAAGTAGATCACCGCCGCGTCCATAACGTCATCGGTGATGGCACCAAACAGCAGGCGCAGCATCGGGCGGCGGGTCAGCAGGCAGAACGCCGCCACCGCCAGACCCAGCAGGGCACTTAATCCCACCAGCTGTCCGGCACTGCGGGCGGCCTGCTCGGGCTTTTTGGCGCCCAGATACTGGCTGGTGACCACAGCGCCGCCGGTGGCCAGCGCCGCAAACACCGTAATGATGAGCTGGTTGATCATATCCACCAGCGAAACGCCGGAGATGGCGGCCTCGCCTACCGACGAGACCATGACCGTATCCGCCATGCCCACCAGCACGCTGAGCGTCTGTTCGATAATTAGCGGCCAAAGCAGCGTGAGCAATTCGTGATTGGTAAAAAGTTTTTCCCTTTGTAAAGGCTGCATAGCAGCGCGTCCCCTCTTTATGTGAATATATAGTAAAGTATAGCACAAAGCCGGGGGTGCGTGCAATGCGCAAACGAAGTTCCATCTTGCACAGCGGAAAGCTTTGTGTTATACTGGCGGCAGATGAAAGTTAGAATAATCAAACTTTTTATAAGAGGACTGGAAAAAATGACACTGGCAGAAATCAAAGTTGGGCAGGATGCGGTACTGCGCACCATCGGCGGCCAGGGCGAGCTGCGCCACCACCTGCTGGATATGGGCCTGACCCCGGGCACCGAGGTGACCCTGCGCAAGGTTGCCCCCATGGGCGACCCCATCGAAGTAGAGCTGCGCGGCTACGAGCTAACCCTGCGGCTGGCTGATGCCGCCAAGATCGAAGTGGACAATGTCCACGAAACGGACCGCGCTGCCCGCAGCGAGACACGGCACGCGCCTGTGCCCCACCCCGGCGTGGGCGAACTGCGCAAGGCCGCCAGCTACCACGACCGCAAGGCGGGCCGTGAGATCGCCAAAGGACAGCCGCTGCGTTTTGCCCTGGCCGGCAATCAGAACTGCGGCAAAACGACGCTGTTCAATCAGCTAACCGGCTCCAACCAGCATGTGGGCAACTTTCCCGGTGTCACGGTAGACCGCAAGGACGGCACGATCCGCGGCCATGCCGAGGCCACCGTCACCGACCTGCCGGGCATCTATTCCCTGTCGCCCTATTCCAGCGAGGAGATCGTCACCCGGGACTTCTTGCTGAACACCCACCCAGACGGCATCATCAATATCGTTGATGCCACGAATATTGAGCGCAACCTTTACTTAACCATGCAGCTGATGGAACTGGGGATTCCGATGGTGTTGGCGCTGAATATGATGGACGAAGTGCGCGCCAATGGCGGCACCATCATGGTCAACGAACTGGAGGAACTGCTGGGTGTGCCGGTGGTGCCCATCTCGGCCGCCAAGAACGAGGGCATCGACGAGCTGGTGGAGCATGCCCTGCATGTGGCCCGCCACCGCGAGGTCCCCGGCCGCATCGATTTCTGCGATGCCACCGATGGCAAGGACGGCGCGGTACACCGCTGCATCCACGCCGCGGCCCACCTGATCGAGGACCACGCCCAGCGCGCCGGTCTGCCGCTGCGGTTTTCCGCCACCAAGCTGGTGGAGGGTGATCAGCTGATCGAAGCTGCTTTGCAGCTGGACGAAAACGAGACCGAACTGCTGGGCCATACCATCGCCGAGCTTGAAAACGAGACCGGCCTGGACCGCGAGGCTGCCCTGGCTGACATGCGCTTTACTTTTATCGAGCGCCTGTGCGACAAGACCGTGGTGCGCCCCGGTGAAAGCCGCGAGCACAAGCGCAGCGTGGCTATGGATAAGGTCCTGACCGGCAAGTACACCGCCCTGCCCTGCTTTATCGGCATTATGGCGCTGGTGTTCTGGCTGACCTTCGGGGTCATCGGCGCGGCGCTGTCTGACCTGCTGACTTTGGGCATCGACGCCGTGACCAACGCCGCTGACCATGCGCTGACCGCCTACGGCATCAACCCGGTGGTGCACAGCCTTGTCATCGACGGCATTTTTGCCGGCGTGGGCAGCGTGCTGAGCTTTTTGCCCGTTATCGTCACTTTGTTCTTCTTCCTTTCCATCCTGGAGGATACCGGCTATATGGCCCGCGTGGCGTTTGTGATGGACCAGCTGCTGCGCCGGGTGGGGCTTTCGGGCCGCAGTTTTGTGCCGATGCTGATCGGCTTTGGCTGCTCGGTGCCTGCTATCATGGCCACTCGTACTTTGTCCAGTGACCGCGACCGCAAGATGACCATTCTGCTGACACCGTTCATGAGCTGCTCGGCTAAGCTGCCGATCTACGCACTGTTTACCACCGCGTTTTTCCCGCGACAGTGGCGGGCCGTTGTAATGGTGGGGCTGTACCTGACCGGCATCGTATGCGGTATTTTGTACGCGCTGGTGCTGAAACTGACCCGCTATAAGGGCGAGCCTGTTCCCTTCGTCATGGAGCTGCCCAACTACCGCTTTCCCTCGGCCCGCAGCGTGGGCCAGCTGATTTGGGAGAAGGCCAAGGACTTTTTGCAGAAAGCCTTTACCATTATTTTTGTAGCCACCGTGTTGATCTGGTTCCTGCAGACTTTTGATACACGGCTGAATGTTGCAGCGCCGGATACCAGCCTGCTGGCATTGATCGGCAGCTGGGTAGCGCCGATCTTTAAGCCGCTTGGCTTTGGCGACTGGCGTGTTTCTACCGCGCTGATCACCGGCTTTACCGCCAAGGAGAGCGTTGTTTCCACCTTGACGGTGCTGCTGGGCGGCGATACGGCAGCACTTTCCACGATGTTTACCCCGTTTACCGCCGTGGTATTTTTGGTGTTTACCCTGCTGTATACCCCCTGCGTGGCCGCTGTGGCCGCCGCCAAGCGCGAACTTGGCAGTGCAAAAGCCGCCGCTGGGGTGGTTGTGATGCAGTGCGGTATTGCATGGGTGGTTGCCTTTGTGGTACACTGTATAGGTACACTGCTGGGGTTTGTGTGAACCCTTGTCCCGGAGGTAATTGACTATGGCAAGTGCGATCATTGTAGTGGTAATTTTTGTGCTGCTGGCGCTGGCGATCCTGTTTATCTGCCAGAACGGCGGCTGGCAGGGTGGCTGCGGCGGCAACTGCGCCAGCTGTCACCAGCATTGCAGCGATAAAGAGAAACAGGAAAAGAAGAAGTAACCAGCGCATAAAAATGCTCCCCTCACGGGGAGCATTTTTATGTGTGTATGTATAAATTTACTGGACGGCAATGGACTCCAGCCGGTAAACCGTTCTACCATCCGGGCCGGCTGTGCAGGTGAAGTGGTAAACCAAGGCCATGCTTTGCCGGGTGGAATCCTCGAATTGGGTATCCCCTGCTTCCGCAAACACCTGTGCTTTTGACGTCGCGGTATCAATTTTCACATTCGTTACCGTAATATCACCATACGGGAGAGATGTCTCCTGACTATAATAGCAGATCCCGTTTTGCGGCTCGCCAAAAGGCCATTCGGTTATATCCGAAATAGAAAGGTCCGAAAGCCCCAAATATATCGTAGCCGTTTGCAGCAGATCACTTTCCGGAATTTCCCAAAAGTAATTATCATTTTGTGTATAGGTACTGCCTTCACCCTTGCTTTCAAAGGTTTGGTACAGCAAAAAGAACGATAAATAGTAATCCTGCGGAAGTTCTTTCGTGCTTTGCAGGGGCGTATTAAAGAAACAGCCCAGCGTTTGGGTATACGATGCAAGCTCGGATTCCTGCGCCGCCTGGTCAGGGGCCGCAGGCATCTGTTCGCCTTGCGCCGGTGTACTTTCGGGCGCTGGTTCAGACGATGCCGCGGGTTCCTCTACCGGCGCAGTACTTGCAGTCGTGGGTGCCGGTGTCTCGACCGGGGTATCGGTGGGCTGGGCGGTCTGCGCTGGCACATTCTGTACCCCGCAGGCTGCAAGGGCCAGGGGCAGGGCCAGCAGGCAGGCGATGGCTTTTTTCATAGGGTATTCTCCTTTCCTGTTTATATTTATTTGCCCGTGTACATCGTTACTGGGGTATAGTCGGTGCTGCCGGAAAGGTAGGCGGCGCGGTCCTGGGTGGCGTAGGCGATCTTATCCCAAAAGTCTGTGGCATCTATACTGCCGTGGGTGACGAATACCTGCCCGCCGGGCAGCAGCATTTCCGGGTAGCCTGTGGAGGCATACTGGCTCGATTCATTTACAAACGCCGGGCGGTAACTTTGCCCATCGTTCAGGTCATATACCTGTACCGATTCGCCCTCATCCAAAACGATCCATTGCAGCTCGCCCTGTTCGTTCTCCAACATCTGCTCACTTGTGTACGGGTCGTCCCGTGCCAGCACTTGTACCATTTCGCCGTTTTCCAGCTTACCCACACCGGTTGGGTAGCCATCCTCCCCATACAGGTCGAAATACAGTGTGCCGTCGCGTTGGCCGCGATACCAATAAAAATCCTCACTTGTGGGATAGCTGTAGAGTTTTTTCATTTCGCCGGTGGCAGCATCAAAAAGGTCATACTCATACTCTGAGTTCTGAAAAACGGCATTGTACTCATCCCCGTCGACATTGCTGGGCAGCGGGCTGGGGCTGACAATACGGTGGATGACCCATTTATCGCCCGCGCCATATACATTTATTGTCTGTTCCGGCAGGTTGATATAGCTTACCTCGTTCGTGGTGCGGTCCCGCCGGATGATGCGCTTGCCGCTGGCATAGTCCAGCTCGTACAGCGCGGCATCATCATACCATGCAGGGTAGAATTCCTCTTCCACAGGCAGGCGCTCCACACTGCCGGTGGAAGTATCCACGATGTAACACCATTCGGTGGGGTTGTCCTTGTCCATATTTTCAAAGCAGTACAGCTCTACCATGTCGTCCCAGGCGGCCATGCCACAGGTCTCTCCGCCTTGCAGCTCGATCTCCGCCAGCTTTTGCTGCGTGGCGGTGTCGCAGTCGGTTTTTATCAGGTAAAACGTATTGGTGTTGGTGGCTTCATCGTATTTCTGGTTCATGCTGTACAGGCCGGTGTTGGTATAAAGCGTGTACGCTATGCCGCGCAGCTTGCCCGCAGTGCCAACCGGCGGGGCGGTCGTTTTCTGGGCGGTCTCGGTGGTCTATTCGGTTTCCGTGGCCGGCTGGCTTTGGGCGCTATCCGCACCCTGCGCTCCGCAGGCGGCGAGAGCCAGGGGCAGGGCCAGCAGGCAGGCGATGGCTTTTTTCATAGGGTGTTCTCCTTTCGCGTTTATTATTTAGTCTCCTGTATACATTGCAATCGGGGTATAGTCGGTACTGCCCGCCAGGTAGGCGGCGCAATCCATTACGGCGTAGGCTTTGCGGTCGATGCCATAGACATCGGTGTAGGAACCATTGCTGACCAAAATCTTATCGTTTGCCAGCAGTTTTTCGGGGTATCCGGCGTTCCATCCTTCCACTTTGTCCCACTCAATTGCCCGCGTGTAGGTCTGGCCGTCTGCCAGGTCATAGATTTTGATGGCTGTTTCGCCCTTTTCGGTCAGCTGGGTGACCCAGCGCAGTTCGTCCTGCTGCTGTACGGTGGATACACTGACACTGCTGAAGGGCAGCGTCCATACGGGAGTCATTGCACCGTTTTCCAGTTTGTCCACCGTGGCCGGAGCTGTGTCACCGATGCCGTTCCCGTTCGGTTGCCAATGTATAAAGTAAAGGCTGCCGTCCCGCTGGCCGCAGTAGTCATAACTATCACCTATCGTGGAACATTCGTAAAGTTTTTCCATCTCACCGCTGGCGGGCTCGTACAGGATAATTTCCGCCGTGGAGTTCTGCCAGGTGGCGTCGAAAGCGTCCTTCTCGCTGATCGGATCTGGCACAGGAGACGGGCTGCTGACGCGCACCAACAGCCAGCGGCCATCCACCGCACCGCATACAGTATAGGTCTGGCCCGGCAGGTTCTGCAAGGTCAATTCACCGGTGGTGCGGTCCAGCCGGGTAAGGCTTTCGACCCAAAGGTTTGAGCGGTTTTCCTGGTAAAGGGCAGCGTCATCGTACCAAGTTGGGGCAAACGCGCCATCCATCTGCTGCTTTTCCACGCCACCGGTGGCCGTGTCAATGGTATATCGCAGGCTGGGCCGCTCGCCCTCAGCCGTGTTTTCCTGCAGGTACAGGTCTACCGCATCATCCCAGACGGCCATACCGTAGTAGCCGCCATCCAACGTGATGCTTGCCACCTTTTCCTGCGTGGCTGTCTCGATGTCCGTTTTGACGACACAGTAGACATCCTCATTTGCAGCTTCGTTGAAAAGCTCATGCAGGGTATACAGACCTGCGGCGGTTTCCACCTCGGTACTGCATGGCCGCATCCGGCCCGTGATGCCCGGCTGGTTGACTTCCGCCGGGGTGCTTTTCCCGTTCTCGGTGGTCGCTTCGGTGGTCATCTCCGGGGCAGTGGTGGGCGCAGGCTGGGTGGTTTGCGCCCCGCAGGCGGCGAGGGTCAGGGGCAGGGCCAGCAGGCAGGCGATGGCTTTTTTCATAGGGTGTTCTCCTTTCGTGTTTGCATTTACTTGCCCGTGTACATTTCTATCGGGGTGTAGTCGGTACTGCCGTTGAGGTAGGCGGTCATGTCGATGGTCACCAGGGCGGGCTGTCTGTCGGTGGCGGCGGTCGTTTCGTACCAGCCGTTTGTCACGACCACACGGTCATCAGGCAGCAGCTGTATGGGATAGCCTATATAATTATCGTGGTCGACCGTCGGGGTGTAGGTCTGGCCGTCTGCCAAATCATAAATTGCAATGCTATCCCGCAGATATTCCACGACCCAGCGTTCTTCTCCGTCCTGACCGTAACTTTCAAACTCCGGCCATTGATCGCTTTGCGGGGTGTACACGGTCGTCATGGTGCCGTTTTCCAGTTTGTCCAGCCCCACCGCCATGGTGTAGTTTTGGTCCTCCGTCGCGGTATAGTGGATAAAGTACGGTACGCCGTCCCGCTGGCCGCTGTACATCCACTTCTCCCCGTCGTAGCAGGGGGTCTCGAACAGCTTTTCGCAGGCGCGGGTGGCAGGGTCGTACAGGTCGATCTCCAGCTGAGAGTTCTGCCACATGGCAGAAAAGGCATCCCGGTCGGTGGTGTAATCCGGCATGGGGCCGGGGCTGATGATACGGCCGATCAGCCAGCGCTGCCCGATGGCATCATATACGCTCTGCGTCTGGGACGGCAGAGGCAGGTCCACCTGCTGGCCGGTGGCGTGATCCAGCCGGTTGATACATTCGATCCACTGGCCCATGCTCCGCTCGGCGTACACAGCCGCGTCGTCCTGCCATTGCGGGGAATACGGCGCACCTTCCACTTCCAGCCGCTCCATCTGGCCGGTGGCGGGGTCGATCTTATAGCGCCAGCTGGTTATATCGCCATTCTGGTAACTGTTCGTCACGGGCTGGCCGGTCTCATCCAACCAATCGTCAATGTACAGTTCCAGGCCGTCCTGCCAGGCGGCCAGACTGGTATAGTAACCCTGGGTCTCCAGCTCGGCCGCTTTCTGCTGGATGTTGGCCGTGGTGTCGGTTGCAATTATGGTGTAGACGCTGGTCAAGGTCTCATCATCGTAGGTGCTCATCATGCCGTAGAACGTCTGCCCCACGGCGGCGGTATCATAACTCGTTTGGCGCAGGCGGCCTGCAAGACCGGGCAGGGTGCTCTCGGCCGGGGCCTCTACGGCGGTCTCGGTGGTGGTGGTGGGTGTCTCCGGGGGCTGGGGCGCGGTATCGCCTGCGGCGCAACCGGGCAGGGCCAGCGCCAAAGCCAGGGCAAAGGGCAGCAGCTTGTTCATGATGTGTTCTCCTTTCGCATTCGGTTTAGCTGCAGGATACCCCACAGTTGTGACAGAGTTGTTTCAATTCTGCACTTTTTCGGGAGAATTTACAACTTTTTTCTCTGGTGTGTTTACAATATAAACACACTTGACTTTCTTGCAAAAGCATAGTATAGTAGTTACATTGTCCGCGCAAAGCGGGCAGGGGTAAGTGTCTAAAAGACAAGATGTAAGAAGAGGGGTATTTTGCATGACAATTTTTACGGCGGCCATTGAGCAGGCCAGCGATATTCTGTGGAATTCTCTGCTGTTGTTCCTGCTGGTCGGCACCGGCGTGTTTTTCACCATCCGGCTGCGGGGCGTACAGCTGCGCCGCTTTGGCGAGGGGTTCCACCGCGTTTTCGGCAGCTTCACCCTGCGGGGCAAAAAGGCCGATGACCAGGGAATGAGCAGCTTCCAGGCATTGGCCACGGCCATTGCGGCCCAGGTGGGCACCGGCAACATCACCGGCTGCGCCACGGCGCTGGTCAGCGGCGGCCCGGGCGCGCTGTTCTGGGTGTGGGTATCGGCGTTCTTCGGCATGGCGACGATTTACGCCGAGGCCGTGCTGGCCCAGCGTTATCGCACCACCGTCAACGGCAAAGTCACCGGCGGCCCGGCGTACTACATCCGCGCGGCGTTCAAGGGCACCTTTGGCAAGGTGCTGGCGGGCGTATTCTCGGTACTTATTATTCTGGCGCTGGGCTTCATGGGCAACATGGTACAGTCCAACTCCATCGGTGATGCGTTCCATAACGCCTTTGGCATGAGCCATCTGGCCGTGGGCATTGTCGTAGCCGTGATCGCAGCGTTCATCTTCCTGGGCGGCGTGCAGCGCATTGCCGCTGTGACCGAAAAGATCGTGCCCATCATGGCGGCGTTTTACATTGTGGGCTGCGTGGTGATCCTGGTCATGAACTACAAGACGCTGCCCAATGCCTTTACGCAGATCTTTGTGCTGGCGTTCAACCCGCAGGCAATGGCCGGCGGCGTGGCCGGTGTGACCGTGCAGCAGGCGATGCGCTTTGGCGTGGCCCGCGGCCTGTTCTCCAATGAGGCCGGCATGGGCTCGACCCCGCACGCCCACGCGCTGGCTAAGGTCAACCACCCGCGTGAGCAGGGCGCCGTGGCCATCCTGGGCGTGTTCATCGACACCTTTGTGGTGCTGACCCTGACCGGCCTGGTGCTCATCACCTCCGGCCTGATCCCCGATGGGCTGACCGGCACCGCCTTGACCCAGGCAGCGTTCAGCCAGGCGTTCGGCGGGTTCGGCCCGGTGTTTATCGCCATCTGCATGTTCTTCTTCGCGTTCTCCACCATCATTGGGTGGTACTTTTTCGGCCAGTCCAACTTCAAGGCCCTGTTTGGCGAGAAAGCCCTGCCGGTGTACAGCGTCATCGTGGTGGTGTTCATTTTGGTCGGCTCTACGCTGAAAGTGGACCTTGTGTGGGCCATGGCAGACTTCTTCAACGGCCTGATGGCCGTGCCCAACCTGCTGGCACTGCTGGCACTTTCGGGGGTTGTGGCGGCCATTGATAAGGAATGATTTTTAGTTTTTAATAGCAGCTTTTACGTGGCTCACCACCTTGCGGTGAGCCACTTTTTTAACGGCATCCGGCCGCTATGCGTACTCTTTTATGACCAAAAGAGTACCAGAAAAGTCCCGCTCGTTCCGAGGTGTCCGCCACAAGGTGACGGACACCGAAAGCCACCGCCTTCAACAAAATCATAAAAAGTTGATACAAACCCTCCCCCATCGGCGTTATAAGGGTGAAACCTAAAGAAAGGAGGCCCGCCATGCAGACAGAGCAGGATCTGGAAAAACTTGTCCGCACCTACGCCCCGGCGCTGCTGCGCTACTGCACCGGCATCCTGGGCACTGAGCATGACGCCCAGGACGCCGTGCAGCAAACCTTTATCAAGGCCTGGCAGCGCCGCCACACCCTGCGCGAGGGTGAAAATAACATCCGCGCCTGGCTGTACCGCATTGCCTACCGTACGGCGCTGGACATGCTGCGGGCAGCCAAACGCGCCGCCAACTACCCCACTCCGCAGCCGTTGGAGCAGGACCCCGGCATCAGCGACGAACTGCGCGCCGCCTTAAACGCGCTGTCCCCCCTGGACCGTGCCCTGATGCTGGAGCGGGTGCTGGACGGCATGGACTACGCCGCGCTGGCGCGCATCCACGGGCTGCCCGCGCCCTACTTACGCACCCACTACAGCCGGGCCAAAGCCAAACTGGCCGCCATTTTAAAGGAGGGTGAACACGATGACCTTTGACCGCGATGAACAATTTCTGCATGAAAAACTCTCCGCTGACCTGCACCCTGCCCCGGTGGACCTGTGGCCTGCGGTGGCCGAAAATTTACCCGCCAAGCCGCACCGCCGCCATTTGTGGCTGTGCCTGGCCGCGCCGCTGCTGATTGCCGCCGGGGTGGCCGCCACGGGCGCACAGTTCACCGACCTGCGCACGAACCCCCGCCCCAGCTTTGCCCCTGACGCCACCGCCGGGTATGCTATCAGCTATGAGCGGCAGTATTACACCCTGCCCGCCGACCTGTGGGCCGGGATGCAGGCAAACCATAATTTGGAAGCAGCTGCGGACGGGACCCGCCCCGCCGGGGGAATCATGCACGGACGCATTTATCCCAACAACCACGATAAGCAGAACATCTACAGCAAAGCCGCCCGCGGGTACGAAACCTGGCCTGCCATGGCCGAAGCCACCGGCCTGCCGCTGGCGGGAAACAGCGTGCTGGATGCAGGCGAACCCGAACCCGCCGTGCAGTTGTTTATCCGAATCACCGCAGACAACGGCTATTGGGAAGAAAGCTCCCTGGCCCAGGTCGGTTTTATCCCCGTCGGCAACGAAGCTCCCGAAAAGCTGTATCTGAAACGGATGGACTATCTGGGCGACCCGGAGGGCCGCCGCTATGAAATAGAGCTGATGGCGCTTGCCTACCTGGGCGACGCCCCCGCCGATACCACCTCCATAAATTATTTCAACAAGCGTGCTGGTCTGACCTGGAGCTGTGAGACCTATGAGATGCCCAACGGCTGCATGGCCCTGCTGCCGCTTTGCACCAGCAATCCCAACAGCTACACCTACTGCAGCACATGGGCCTTTTTTGAAAAAGACGGCATTTTGTACCAGCTTGGCTGCACGCCGGTTGCCGGATATTTTAACAGCGGCCTGGAAGATGACCGGGCGGTGTTAAGGCAAGTATTGGATGGGTTTGAATAAGCAGCCGCCAAAGACCCCCTTATGTAAAGGGTGACTCCCCGCAGTGCGGGGAGATGTCGCGCAGCGACAGAGAGGTTCGGCCGCGTAAGCGGTGTCAGCGAAGCTGACTGGGGGATTGTGGCCTTGTCTTGTAAACCGGCTTGCCCGACAAACGAGACAATCCCTCCGCCCCTTCGGGGCACCTCCCTTTACACAAGGGAGGCTTTGCGCTACGGCTCCCCCTTTGCAGGGGGAGCCTTTTTTTATGCCCGCATGGTTGCGTCTTTCTGCAAAAACGGGTATACTATAAATAAGTATACTTTGCGGGGAGGGCACCTGAATGAAAGCGGATTCCTATCGTTTTGACGGCAGCGGCAAGTGCCGACTGGACAAACTGGCTACCAACAGCAAGGCCGACGGGGTCGACAAAGAGAAAATTCTGGCAAAGACCGCCGAAAACCTGCAAAAAATGGCCGCTTTGCAGGACGCCTTTTATGCCGACGGCCGCGAAGGACTGATCTTCGTTTTGCAGGCCATGGACGCCGCCGGCAAGGACAGCACCATCAAACATGTGATGTCCGGCCTGAACCCCCAGGGCGTGCAGGTGACCAGTTTTAAACAACCTAACAGCGAAGAGTTGAAACACGACTTCCTGTGGCGGGTCAACAAGGCGCTGCCCGCCCGCGGGTCCATCGCCATTTTCAACCGTAGCTACTACGAGGATGTGCTGGTGGTCCAGCTGCACGACCTGCAAAAAGGCTACCAGATGGCCCCGCGTGTGCTGGAACAGGACAAGGACGAGTTTTTTGCCCAGCGCTACCGCCAGATCTGCCATTACGAGCAATATCTTTATGAGAACAGCTACCGCGTGGTGAAGATTTTCCTGCATGTGTCCAAAAACGAGCAGAAAAAGCGCTTTTTGGAGCGCATCGATAACCCCGCTAAAAACTGGAAGTTCTCCGCCAGCGACCTAGCCGAGCGCGCCTATTTCGACGATTATCAACGCCTGTACGAGCAGGTTATCGATGCCACCGCCGCCAAGGATGCCCCGTGGTACGCCCTGCCCGCCGACCAGAAATGGTACACGCGGTATCTCGTGAGTGAAATCGTAGTAGACGCGCTGGAGCATACCAGCCACAACTACCCCGTTTTGAGCACCGAAGCGCAGCAGAACTTGCAGGACTGCCGCACCCGATTGGAGGCCGAGAACAGCTGATGGCACCCATCCGCGTTTTACAGGTCATGCCCGCCATGGACGCCGGCGGCATGGAGACTTTTGTGATGAACGTCTACCGCACCATCGACCGGGACAAGGTGCAGTTTGACTTTTTGTATCATTACGATAAGCCGTGCTTTTTTGACGATGAGATCTGCACGTTAGGCGGCAATATCTACAAAATGACCGTGCGGCAGGACAATAACCTGCCCCGCTATCTGCGTGAACTGCGCGAGTTGTTCGCCGCCCACCCGGAGTGGCGCATTATCCACGGCCATTACAGCGGTTTTGGCATGTTTTACAACCCTGTGGCACGCCGGGCGGGCATCCCTGTGCGGGTGGGTCACAGCCACAACACCGCCTATGAGCCGAACCTGGTGGGCCGGCTGGACAAGCTCATGAGCAGCCGCTTCAACGCAGGCCTGACCGACCGCTTCGCCTGCAGCCAGAAGGCCGGGGAGATGCTGTTTGGCAAAAGCCCCTTCACCGTGCTGCCCAACGGCATTGACACGGCCCGCTTTGCCGCCCGCGACCCGCAGCGCCGCGCCTTGCTGCGCGGGGAACTGGGCGTAGCGGATAACGAAATTTTGTTTGGCCATGTAGGGCGGTTCTCGGCGCAGAAAAACCACCCTGGGCTGTTGAAAATTTTTGCTGCTGTGCGCGCCCGTCTGCCCAAAGCCCGCTTGGTGCTGCTGGGCGGCGGCGAGCCTGGCTACATAGAAGAGATACAAAACCTGACCCGTAGTTTGGGCCTTGGCGACAGCGTGATCTTTGCCGGAGTGCGCAGCAACATGCAGGGCTTTTACGACGCCATGGACGCCTTTTTGCTGCCCAGCCTGTTTGAGGGCCTGCCCGTGGTGCTGGTAGAGGCCCAGACCGCCGGACTGCCCTGCTTTGTGGCCGACACCGTGGACAAGGGTGCCGCCTTTACCGACTGCGTGCATTTTTTGCCGCTGCAGGATGAAGCCGCCTGGGCGAACACCATCGCCGGGGCCAGCCTGCGCCGCGACCCGGACGCCCGCCGCAAGGCCGTGGAGGCCGGGTATGACATCCACCACAGCGCCGAAATTTTGCAGGAGTTCTACCTGCGCCGCTATGCCGAGGTGACCCGATGAGCGCCCCGGTCTGCACCATTGCGGTGATCGTGCCCGTACACAACGCGGCCAAATATTTGCCGGATTGCCTGGACGCCATCGCGGCCCAGCAGTTTGACGACTTTTGCTGCGTGCTGGTGGACGATGGCTCCCGGGACGAATCGCCGCTGCTGTGCGACAATATGGCCGCCGGGGATGCGCGGTTTACCGTCATCCACCAGCCCCAGCGCGGGGTGAGTGCCGCTCGCACCGCCGGGCTGCGCCGGGCACTGGAGATCGGGGCCGAGTGGATCGCGTTCTGCGATGCGGATGATCTGTACCACCCTGCGTTTTTGTCCACCTTATATAAGGCGGTGCAGGAGACCCACCTGCCGCTGGCCTGCTGCCGGTACGATACCTTTGCCGACGCCCTGCCCGCCGAGGCCGCGCCCCCTGCCGCCGTAAAGCGGCTGGATGGCCCGGCGCATCTGGACGCGCTGCTGCATGACCACGCCGTGGACTACGGCCTGTGGAACAAGCTATACTCCGCCACGCTGCTGACCCCCGCCATGCTGGACAATGACCTGGCCTACAACGAAGACCTGCTGGCCAACTGGCAGGCGTTTTGCGCCGCGCCCGGCTGCGCCTTTTGCGATTGGCCGGGCTACCACTACCGCCAGCATGCCGACAGCGCCAGCCGCCGGGGCCTGCCACCCCAAAGTCTCGATGACCAGCGCCGCGCGGCTGCGTTGATTCGCGGCAGCGTGCCCGGGCAGTGGCCCGTGCTGCAGCAAAGCGCCAACGCTTTCTACTATGAAAAGCTGGTGTACCTGGCCAGCATGATCCTGCGCCGTGCCGACATTGAGCCTTACCGCGTGCAGCTGGGTGAGCTGCGCATTGGCATCACCGCCGGGCTGAACGATCGCCAGCTGGGCCGCAATCCACAGCTGCCCTTTGCCATTAAAGTATCAGCCTGGGCCACCGTACACGCGCCCAAACTGTGGCGCAAGGTGTGCCGCAAATATTTGAAAGATCGACAGTAATGCGTATTTTATTTGTGTTAGACCGGGTAGAGAATCCCGCCAGCGCCAACGCACAGCTGGCCTGCCGCCTGGCAGAGCAGCTTTTGGCCCAGGGGCACGAGATCCACCTGTTGGAATTGTGGGACGGCGAGAATCCGCCCCCCGCGCCGCCCGCCGGGGCCAGCCAGCACACACTGGCCTTTGCCGATGAACGGCTGATGAACCATGCGCTGGAAAACGGTGCCAAGACCGGCAGCCCAGTGCCCCTGCGGCTGCTGCGGCTGGCGGCCCACCCCACGGCCGTAGCGGCGGCGTTCCGCCAATTGGTGCTGCATGCACCCCGCCGCACGGTGGACAGCCGCCGGGAAATGGAACGGCTGGACGCGGAATTCCACTTCGACGCGGTGTGTGCCGTCTGTGCCCCCTACCGCACCGCCTTTGCGCTGGAGACCGCGCAGATCGGCGGCAAAAAGCTGCTGTGGCAGCTGGACCCCTACGCCAGCAACAAAGACTACACGGCCCCGGGTGGTTACGCGCGGGAAGGGCAGTTGTTGCAAACCATTGATACAGCGTTCATCACGCCCCAGGCCCTGCCGGATTATGAGGGCGGGCCGCTTTCCTCCTGGCGCGGCAAGGTGCAGGTGCTGGGCTTCCCGGTTTTACTGCCGGGCGGGCCGGTGCCTGCGCACGAGGGGGTGCGGTGCGTATTTTGCGGCAGTTTATACCCCACGTTACGGGAGCCGGATTTTACGCTGGAATTGTTTACCGCGCTGAACGCCCCCGACCTGACTCTGACGATGGCCGGCCGTGGGTGGGAACCGTTTGAAGCGGCGGCGCAAAGGGCACAGGGCGTTTTGGGGGCACGGTTCGTCCGCCCCGGTTTGCTGCCGCCGGAAAAGGCGGCAGAGCTGGAAAGTGGGGCTGACATTTTGCTCAGCCTTGGCAACGCCTTTGACAACCAGATGCCCAGCAAGCTGTTCAGCTACTTGGGCACCGGCAAGCCGCTGCTGCACCTGGCCGTGACCGACACCGACCCCACCCTGCCTTACCTGGCGAAGTATCCGCTGGCGCTGGTGCTGCACAAAAAGAACGGCGTAACGACGGAAGTAGTAGACACGCTGCGACGCTGGCTGACTGACGTGCAGGGGCAGTGCTTGCCCTATGCACAGGTGGCCGCCCTCTACCCGGAGTTTACGCCGGGAGTAGTGGCACAGACGTTTATTGGGCGGATTTAGTAAGCCGCATCGCTCTTTGGCTCCCTCTGCGCGGGAGCCCCCTCGCAGAGGGGGCCGTACCTCAACTCCATGAAAGGACCTCAACCTTTATGCACATCCTCTGGCTTGTAAAAACTGTATTGCCGCAGGCGGCGGCTGCCTGCGGGCTGGCAGGTGCCAGCGATGTAAGCGGCAGTTGGCTCACCGGCCAGCTGGCAGCGCTGCGCCCCCACGGGGAACTGCGCCTGACCGTAGCCTGCACCGATGCCCGCCAGAAAGCATCCTTGCAAGGGGAGCAGGACGGCGTAAGCTACCGCATCCTGCCCGGTGCCGATGGTTTTGCCGCCCTGCTGCAAACCGAGCAGCCAAACCTTGTGCATATCTGGGGCACCGAGTACCCCGAAGCCGCCGCCATGCAGAATGCCGCCGCTGCGGCGAACCTGCCGGTGCTCATCAGCATCCAGGGCGTGATGCGGGACTGCGCGGCGCACCTGTGCGACGGCGTGCCCGACGCCTACCGCCATTCCGGCGGACTGTGGCACACCATTGATAAGGTCATTCCCGGCGAACTGCTGGACAACATGCAAGCCAATTTTGACGTTCTGGCACAGAAAGAAGCCGCCGTTCTGGGCAAGGCCCGCTGCGTCACCGGCCGCACCGGCTTTGACCGCCGCGCCGCCGCCGACCTGGCCCCCGCCGCCCGCTACTACCCTTGCAACGAGACGCTGCGCCCCCTGTTTTACACCGGGGCGCTGTGGCATGCGCGGGAGTTTGGCCGTGCGCCGGTACTGTTTCTGCCCCAAGGCAACTACCCGCTGAAAAACCTGCACACCGTCATCCGGGCGCTGCCTGCCGTGCGCCAACAGTTTCCCGGTGCCACGCTGCACATTGCGGGCTGGCCGCCGCTGGACAAAGGCCCGCTTCTGCGGCCCATCATCGACCGCATGTTCCCCTATAAACTCTACTGCAAGCGGCTGGCAGTGCAGCTGGGCGTGGCCGATGCTCTGCATCATACCGGCCCGCTGGATGCCGCCGCCATGCGCCAGGCGTACTTAGAGGCAGACGTGTTTTTGCTGCCCTCCAGCTGCGAGAACAGCCCCAACAGCCTGGGCGAGGCCATGCTGCTGGGCATGCCCTGCGTGGCCAGCAACGCCGGGGGCATCCCCGATATGCTGGCCGCCGGCCGCGAGGGGCTGCTTTACGGCGAGAGCCAGGACGCGGACGCCCTGGCCCACTGCCTGCTGCAGGTGCTGACCGCCCCCGACGGCGGCACGGCCCTGGGCCAGGCAGCCCGCGCCCGTGCCCTGCACACCCACGATGCCGCCGCCAACGCCGCCGCGCTGGTGGGCATTTACGAAACGATTTTGAAGGGGGATGCCCAGTGAGGATCGGCGCTGTCACCATCATCATCCCCTGTTATAAAGCCGCTGCCACGCTGCACCGGGCTGTGGATTCCACTCTGTGCGGTGCGCCAGCCGATACCCGGCTATTATTGGTGGACGACGGAAGCCCGGATTCGACCGGCACGCTTTGCGACGAGCTGGCCTCCGCTGACCCCCGCATCACCGCGCTGCACCGTGCAAACGGCGGCGCGGGTGCGGCCCGCAGCACCGGGCTGGACGCCGCTACCGGCGACTGGGTGCTGTTTTTAGACGCCGACGACGAACTGCTGCCCGGCCTGTGGGACGAGCTGGCCACGCTGGATGACACCGCCCAAAAAGCCGACCTGCTGCTGTTTCACCTGTGCCGGGCCAGCGGCGGCGACACCACCGGGGTGCTGGCACCGGGCTTTTACCCGGATCTGTCCGCATTGGGCGCTGCGCTGGAGCCGCTGTTGTTTACCAGCGGCCTGCTGGCGGCCCCCTACCCCAAACTGTTCCGCCGGGACGTGATAGGGGCACTGCGGTTCGACCCGCGGCTGCAGATCAACGAAGATGTTTTGTTTAATCTGCAATTTTTACAAAATGGCTCTGCCATTTATTGCCTGCATGGTGTATACTATAAACAAAACGATGTAGGGATCGGCAGCCTTTCCCGCTCACTGCGGGGAGACTTGCTGGATGCCGAGGCCATCACCCGCCCGGCGCTGGAAGCTCTGCTGACCCAAAACGGCATTGCCCCCGCCCCCTACCTGCAAACCAGCCGGGTGCGCGCCTGTATCAACCAGTACGGGCTGCTGACCGGCTGCAAGGGCAGTTTAACCTATAAACAACGGCGGGATGTATTTGCCCGCATTTTGGCTGATGCCGATGCCCGCGCGGCGTTGCGGGCGCGGCTGCAAAACGACCCCAACCGCCTGCTGGCCCTGCCCTACAAGCTGGTGCTGGCGCTGCGCGCGCCGGGGCTGCTGGCTGCCTACACGCTGGCTAAACAGCGATTTTTGTAAATAATAAAAGGAGTCCGCCATGGCGATGGATCACCCCAAAATCAGCATTATCACCACGGTTTACAAAACCGGGCATTATCTGCCGCTGACCGTGCAAAGCATCCTGGCCCAGACGTTTACCGATTTTGAACTGCTGCTGGTCGACGACGGCAGCCCCGATAACAGCGGCGAGGTCGCCGATGCACTGGCCAAGACCGATGCCCGCATCCGTGTTTTCCACAAGGAGAACGGCGGCCCTGCCAGCGCCAGCAACATGGGACTGGACAACGCCCGCGGCGACTACATCGGCTTTGTCGATTCCGACGATTTGATCGCGCCGGATATGTATGAGAAACTCTACGCCGCTGTACAGGCCCCCGGCGTGCGGCTGGCCGCCTGCGCTGGCGATTGCATCGACGAGGACGGCAACAAAATTGAGGGCCGCGTCGTCACCAGTGACTTGCGGGGCGTGCATGACGCCCAGGAGCTTTTACTGGATGCGTTTAAGACCGGCAGCTTTTACGGGCCGCTGAGCTGGAACAAGCTGTTTGATGCGCGCCTGTTTAAAGACAAAGGCATCCATTACGATGAAACGATGCTTTTTGGCGACGACGCCAGCGTGCTGCACCGCGTGTTTGAGGGTGAGAAATGCAACTGCCTGGGTGATACGCTCTACCATTACCGCACCCGCGCGGGGCAGATCACCACGGCTGGCTTCCCGCCGCGCAAACTGGATGACCTGCGCATGTACTGGGATTGGCTGCAATATTTTGCCGCCAAACCAGACCGCACGGAATACCAGCAATGGGCCACGGCCTGCTACTGGCGGCTGTTTTACCAGTTCTGGTGCCAATCCGGCGCGGCTGGCAATCTGAACGATCTGAAAGACCAGTTTATGGCACATAAAAAGCATCTGGATGCCGTTGTGCCGGACCTGATGCGCAGCCCGCTGCTGTCGGCGGGGGAAAAAGTACGGCTTGTCCTGTTCAGTGCCAATCCATCGGCCTTTTACGGGGCCGCCACGGCCTGGGGACGCCTGACAGCAAAGAGGAAGGGGAAATAAACGATGGAACATATCGGAATCAGCGTGATCGTACCGATCTACAATACCAAACCGTACCTGAAAGAGTGCGTGGACAGCATCTTGAAGCAGGAAGTGGAAGTGCCCTTTGAGGTGCTGCTGGTGGACGACGGCGCCACCGACGGCTGCGCCGAAATGTGCGATGAGTTTGCCGCCAAGGACAAGCGTGTGCGGGTCTTCCACCAGGAGAACCAGGGCCTGTCCGCCGCCCGCAACACCGGCATCGACGCCGCCCGCGGCCGCTACTACGCCTTTGTGGACTCGGACGATGTGGTCTGCCCCGGCTACCTGCACACCCTGTACGCCGCCTGCGAGAAAAATGACGCCTACATGGCGCTTTGCTCCGTGGAGGACGTGCAGGAGAACGGCAAGAGCTGCGATCCTGCCAGCTATACCCGCCCCAACGCCGAGGGCGTTTTCTGCGGCAAAGACCTGCTGAATGAGTTTTACACCCCCAACGGCACCGTGTACACCGTTGCCTGGAACAAGCTCTACCGCGCCGAGGTCTGGAAGCTGCTGCACTACCCCGAAGGCCGCCTGCACGAGGATGACTTTGTGGCCCACCGCCTGTTCTGGCGGTGCGACAAGGTCGTCTGCGTGGACAAGGTGCTGTACCACTACCGGCTGCGCGGCGGCAGCATCTGCCGCACCAACACCAAGCCCGAAGCCTTTGACGCTGTGGACGGCCTGGCTGACCGCTACCGCTTCTATGTGGAAAACGGTGCTGACCGCGCGGTGATCGATGCCGCCTATGCAGCCTGCTGGCGGCGGTATCTCTTCCTGTGTGCCAAGGTGCGCCAGAACCCCACCCCGCAGCTGGTGAAGGCCATCAGCAAGGAGCAGTTTTTGATGCAGGGGCTCATCAGCTACCTGCCCAACTGCCGCCAGATGAAGATGACCGAGAAACTTTCCGCCGCCCGCTGGGCCATGATGAGCGCGGAGAGTTTGTGCCCGATCAAAAAATAATTTTTGTGGTTCGTGCTTTTTTGTAGGGGTCAATGCCCGCATCCGCCCCTACAGTACGGCGTGACCCTAACAAGGAGTTACCCCCTTTGCCCATCCTGAAACCCGACAAAGAGAAAGACGCAAACAAGCGCCCCCGCGTGCTGCTGATCCCGCCGCCGGACCTGCCGGTGCCTGCGGTGCAGGGCGGCGCGGTGGAAACGCTGCTGACCCATCTGATCCGTGAAAACGAGAAGAAGGGCCGGCTGGATCTGCTATGCGCCAGCGTGCCTGATGAGGCCGCCCGCCGTGCCGCCGAGGGCCTGCAGCACACCAAAATGCTGTACGTCGCCCGCCCCCATGGCCACCGCCGCTATTGGCCCATGGTCTTTTTGGAACGGTGCGTGGGTATTGCTGCCCCCTACGACCCGTGGTACCAGAAAGTACAGCTCTCGCTGGCGCTGGAACTGCCCCCGCCCGATGTCATCGTGGCTGAGGGCGGCAACCTGACCCAGTGCAGCGCCATCAGCCGCATGTTTGGCCGCAAGCGCTGCCTGGCCCACCTGCACGGCCAGACCAGCGGCAGCCCTGCCATGGATACTATTTACGGCGGCGTGCTGGCATTAAGCGAGTTCATCCGGGACGATTACCTGCAAAACAGCAGTCTTGACCGCCGCAGCGCTTACATTTTATATAACTGCATCGATACCGAGCGTTTCCGCCCTGCCCCGCCGCCGATGGCCCTGCGCACCCGGCTGGGCTTTGGCCCCAGGGATTTTGTGATGCTGTTCTGCGGCCGGTTGGAGCCGGACAAGGGCATCCACAAGCTGATGGAAGCGCTGAGCAAGCTGCCGGTTCCGAATATCCGGCTGCTGATCGTGGGCAGTCCGTTCTTTGGCCGCACCCAGCAAAGCAGCTTTTTGCGCAAGCTGGAGCAGCAGGCCAAGGCGCTGGGCGACCGCGTACAGTTTACCGGCTACATCCCCAACGAGGACCTACCCGATTACTACCGCCTGGCCGACCTTGTCTGTGTGCCGACCCTGGTGGAGGAAGCCGCCGGGCTGGTAGCCATGGAGGCCATGGCCTGCGGCCGCCCCGTGCTGGCTACCCGCAGCGGCGGTATGCCCGAATATCTGGAGGGCAGTCAGGCCGTTCTGGTGGAGCGGGGCGAGAACATCGCCGACCAGCTGGCGTGGAGCATCCGCATGCTGTACGAGCACCCGGCCCTGTGCGCCGAGATGGGCGCCGCCGGGGCCAAGCGGGCACAGGATTTTTCTGTTGCACGTTACTACGATGAATTTGTGCGCATTGTGAGCGAGATCGCACAGAACGGAGGGACGCCATGAGCAAAGCAGCTATTTGCGTGGTGGTGCCCGTATACAAAGCCATGGCCACTCTGGACCGCTGCGTGGAAAGCGTACTGGCCCAGCAGGTGGAGGGCGGGCTGACCTGCATTTTGGTAGACGACGGCAGCCCCGACGAAAGCGGTGCGCTCTGCGACGCCTGGGCCGCGAAGGACGACCGGGTGACGGTCATCCACCAGGACGATTTAGGTGTTTCGGGTGCACGCAACAGCGGACTGGCTGCCGCAGACAGTGAGTTTATCGTCTTTTTGGATTCCGACGATGCACTGCGCCCCGGTGCTTTGCAGGCAGCCCTGACCGCCCAGCGCGCCGCGCCGCAGGACTTTGTGGTGTGGCACTATACCACCGACGAAAAAGACCCCTCCGCCGTGACTGCCGATGCGGAGCCGCGCCCCCAGGCAGGGCTGGCCCGGTTGTGGCTGGACTGCCTGCTGGCTATGCCCTGGAACAAGCTGTACCGGGCCGACCTGGCCAAGCAGCTGCAGTTTGATGTGCAGTATACCTTGGGCGAGGACCTGCAGTTTGTGCTGGATTACATCTCCCTGCTGGGGCAGACGGTGCCGGAGTTCGGCTACCGGGTAATGACCAGCCCCCTGACTTTTTATGATTGCAGCCGCGGCGGGACGCTCTCGACGCGGTACCACGCCAACTACTGCGACATTTGGCCGAAACACTTTGCCAAGCTGAACGCCGCCTGCCATGCCGCCGCCTGCCCGGCCGAGGACATGCGCCCCTTACACCGCGCCGAATTGCAGGTGTTTGCCGAGGGCGTGGCCGACATCATGCGGCGCGATCCCTCCCCCACCCAGCGGCTGAAAGGCTACAAGGCCGAGGCCGCGCTGCGCAGTCCCTGGCTGCGGGCGCTGCTGGAGCGGATGAAGATCGAGCACTGCTACAGCGCCTATTACCTGCCCTGCCGCTGGCGTAACGTGGGCCTTGTGTGCCGTGTGGACGAAGCCCGGCGCGCCAATGCCCCCCTGTACGGCAAGCTGGATTGGGCCGGGTATTATTTACTGCTGGGCAAAATGAAACGAGATTAAAAAACAGGGTCGATGCACGATGTAATGTGTATTGACCCTGTTTTTGTACCAATTATGAGAAAAATCACACACAACGCATAGTTGCAACTACCCGTTGCGGAAAAGAAACCGTACCCGCTTGCTTTTATTTTGAACGGGGCCTTAGCAAGGCATAAAAAAATCCCGCATCGTTTGGAGCAGTAAACGATGCGGGCGTAACGCAATAAGCAGACCGCTAAAAAAGGCGCAGAGCAAAACGCCATAACGGAGGCGCAGCCTGTTATTGGCAGGAACCGCACCGGTGAGGCAATAGGCCGATGGGGTTCGAGATTGGTTATGGTTAGTATCCGCTAACCACGGTTATACTTTACCATATCAAAGCCTTAATGTCAAGCGTTTTTCCAAAATAATTCCTGTATTTTTTGTAGGATTTTTTCCGTGTAGAAAAGCGTTTTATTTTTTCCATTGTAACGTTATTTATTGTGTAAAGCCTGACAAAAAAGCATTTGTCGGAGCGCCTGCGGGCCGATGCAAGCATCGGTCCCTACATACATGCGGCGGCAATTAAGAGGCGGGCGAACCATGTTCGTCCCTGCTCTGCAAAGGATTTCGTCTATTCTTACTCTTTCGGGGCGTCGGGGTAGTCTTTTACGTGCAGCAGGGCTTCGGCGGCAGCTACCTCCTCGGCAGTGGGCACGCGCACGCCGTCCAGCGGGTACGGGATACCCAGGTTCTGCCACTTGAAAAGCCCCAGTGTGTGGTAAGGCAAAATCTCGACGCGGCGCACGGTGGGCAGTGATTTTATAAAGCCATCCAGCTGGCGCAGGCCGTCGGCGTCATCGGTCAGGCCGGGAACCAGCACGTGGCGGATCCAGAGGTCCACACCTTTGGAGGCCACATACTGCGCCATAGCCAGAATGTTTTTATTCGTGTGGCCGGTCAGCTTTTTGTGCTTTTCGTCGTCGATCTCCTTTAAATCCAAGATCACCAGGTCGGTGTTGGCCAGCAGCTTGTCAAAGCGGGCCATCCATTCGGCGTCATCGGGCGCGAAGGGCTGGGCGCTGGTGTCCAGGGCAGTCTGCACCTTTTTGGCGTGGGCCAGGCGGAACACCTCGCTGACGAAATCCAGCTGGCGCAGGGGCTCGCCGCCGCTGATGGTGATGCCGCCGTTGTTGCGCCAATAGTTGCGGTAGCGGTAGGCGGCCGAGAAGGCCTCCTGCGGGGTCTTGGCGGTGTTCTGGGTAAAGGCCCAGGTCTCGGGGTTATGGCAGTACTGGCAGCGCATGGCGCAGCCCTGCATAAAGATAATATACCGCACGCCCGGCCCATCGACCAGGCCAAAGGTTTCGACAGAATGGATGTAGCCCAAAGTTTCGGACATAGGTTGCCTCCGTTGTTTTTGTGTTGGTGCGTCGGAGAAAGCGGCATATAAACCAAGGCTCTCTCCCCCACCTGCTTCGCGGGAGCCCTCCCAGAGGGGGCCAGAAGTATGTGGGTTGCCTATTAGTATACCATATAAAAAGGCCTGCAGCCGCAGCCACAGGCCCTTTTGCTATTTTATTTTTTTGGGACTTACAGCACCTTGTGGCAGGTACGGGCGATGACGTCCAGCTGCTGTTCCTTGGTCAGGTCGATGAACTTAACGGCGTAACCGGAAACACGGATGGTGAAGTTGGCGTACTCCTCCTTCTCCGGGTGCTCCATAGCGTCGATCAGCTTCTCGGTGCCAAAGACGTTGACGTTCAGGTGATGGGCTCCCTGGTCAAAGTAGCCGTCCATGACCTGCACCAGGTTGTTGATGCGCTCACCCTCGCTGTGGCCCAGGGCATCGGGGTTGATGGTCTGGGTGTTGGAGATACCGTCCAGTGCCCAGTGATAGGGCAGCTTGGCAACGGAGTTCAGGGATGCCAGCAGGCCGTGGGTCTCGGCACCATAGGACGGGTTGCCACCGGGGGCAAACGGGGTGTAAGCCTTGCGGCCATCGGGCATAGCGCCGGTGGCCTTGCCGTAGACAACGTTGGAGGTGATGGTCAGGATCGAGGTGGTGGGCTCGGAGTTGCGGTAGGTGTGGCGGCGCTTGATCTTCTCCAGGAAGCTGCGCAGCAGTTCAACGGCGATGTCATCGGCGCGGTCATCATCGTTGCCGTACTTCGGGAAATCGCCCTCGATCTCGTAATCGGTGACGAGGCCCTGCTCATTGCGGATGCACTTGACCTTGGCGTACTTGATGGCGGACAGAGAGTCGACCACATGGCTGAAGCCTGCGATGCCGGTGGCAAAAGTGCGGCGGACATCGGTATCGATGAGGGCCATCTCGGCGGCTTCGTAGTAGTACTTGTCGTGCATATACTGGATCAGGTTCAGGATGTTGACGTACAGGCCGGCCAGCCAGTCCATCATGACATCATACTTGGCCATGACCTCATTGTAATCCAGATATTCGGCAGTGATGGGGGCGTAAGCGGGGCCGACCTGCTCGCCCAGCTTCTCGTCCACGCCGCCGTTGATGGCGTACAGCAGGCACTTGGCCAGGTTGGCG